>Ga0209225_1000468_pt1 | contig 46460 bp, 42 predicted proteins | sample WasSprMetagenome_FD_184732 | JGI IMG/M metagenome (GOLD analysis project Ga0209225, IMG submission 184732) | Sulfidic aquatic microbial communities from Washburn Spring, Yellowstone National Park, USA - WS (SPAdes) (version 3) | ecosystem: Environmental > Aquatic > Thermal springs > Hot (42-90C)... | reverse complement strand
GGGGGTCCAGGGGGCGAAGCCCCCTGGCGGGGGGCCGTGGGGGGTGTCCCCCCACAAAACCGAAAGAGGGGGCGAGTAGCCCACATTAGCAACCCCGCCACGAGGGGGACCAGAAACGCCGGCGAACCCTAAGCCACCGAGGGCGGGCAAACGGGGGTCCAGGGGGGCAAAGCCCCCATGACAGGGGGTGTGGGGGATGTGCCCCCAGAATTTTCCAATCTTGGACACATCCTCGGCCGGAAAAGCTTTTGACATCTGCCCACCCTTGCTTTAAAATTAGCTTGCAAAGGGCCGGAGGAAAAAGGCAATGAGCGTTGTTGATGAAGTCAAGGCCAGGACGGATATAGTGGACGTAATAGGGCAGTACGTCCCCCTGAAGAAGGCGGGACGCAACTTCAAAGCCCTTTGCCCATTCCATGCCGAAAAGACCCCCTCCTTCTACGTCTTCCCCCATACCCAGACCTGGCACTGCTTCGGTTGTAACGCGGGCGGGGACGTCTTCTCCTTCCTCATGAAAAAGGAGGGATTGAACTTCAGGGAAGCCCTCAAGATTTTGGCCGAAAGGGCAGGAGTAAGGCTGGAAGAAAAACCACCGAAAGAAATAGAGAAGGAAAAACTCCTCCGTGAAATCAACTCCGTAGCCGCCGATTACTTCCACCGCCTTCTCCTCCACCCCGAAAAGGGGGCTAAGGCGAGAGACTACCTGGAAAAAAGAGGGATAAAAGAAGAGGCAATCGTAGCCTTCAAATTGGGCTACGCCTCAGGAGAATGGCATGCTTTGGAAGAATTCATGGTAAACCTCGGCTACAAACGGGACCTAATCTACGAGGCCGGCCTCATCATAAAAAGGGAAGAAGGGGGCTTTTACGACCGCTTCCGGGAAAGATTGATGATACCGATAAGGGACGAAGCCGGGCGAGTGGTCGGATTCGGCGGTAGAACGCTGGACCCCGAGGGCGTTCCGAAATACCTCAACTCCCCTTCAACCCCCATCTTTGACAAAAGCCAGCTCCTTTTCGGGCTGGATATGGCTAAAGAGGCCATAAGGGCCCAAGATATGGCCGTGATAGTAGAAGGCTACTTTGACGCCATCCAGGCCCACCAAAGGGGCTTCAGGAACGTAGTAGCTTCCATGGGCACATCAATAACGGAAGCTCAGCTTAAGCTCTTAGCCCGCTACACCAAGCGCTTCGTCTTCGCCCTCGACCCCGATGTAGCCGGAAGCGAAGCTACAATAAGGGCCTTGCAGATGGCCGAAGAAGTCCTGGATAAAGAAGCCGAGCCCACCTTTGACCCCCGCGGCTTCATCCGGTTTGAAGAACGCCTGAATGCCGAAATCTTCATCCTAAGCCTACCCCCCGGCCAAGACCCCGACGATTTAATCCGGGAGTCACCCGATAGCTGGCGGGAAGCTTTGGAAAAGGCCTCCCCAGTCGCCGAATTCTTCCTCCAGCTCCTCTCCCAAAAGTTTGACCTCTCTTCCCCTAAAGGCAAAGCTGAGGCTGTCAGGACCCTCGTCCCCATCCTGAGGGCAATAAAGGACGAAGTGGAGAGGGAGCACTACATCTACCGGCTATCCAGGCTGGTCAAAGTGGACGAAGGGGTAATAAGGAGGGAACTGGGGGCCTTAGCGAGCACTCGCCCTCTACCTCAGAGAAAAGCCCCCAGGACTATCCTCGGCCTTGAGGAGTATGCCTTGGCCAAGCTAATGACCAACCCTCCCCTCCTCAGCTTCCTGGACGAGAAAATGGCCGCCATGGGCTTTTACCCGCTGAACGAGGCCGATTTTACCGAGTCCAATAACCGCATTCTCTTCAGCCTTTGGAAGGCAACCTTGGGTAGAGACGGGGGAAGGCTTGAGGAATTTTTGGAAAGCTTGGACCCCCTTTTGCGGGAGAGCGCTTCCGCTATTCTGGCCAAAGTAGAACATTCCCCGCCAACGCCTTGGGAAAAGGTTGAGGACGAAATCCTCTACTGCGCTTTGCGCCTGCGCGAACAGAGCATCCGCTACTACCTTCAAGAGCTGCGCTTCCTCCAAGAAGAAGCGCGGGAGCAAGGCGATGAAGAAAGCCTGAGCCATTACCGAAGTTTGATAAAGGCTCAAGCCGAGGAATTAGCCTCCATCCACCGGGCTATGTCTCGTTACCATTACCGGCAGCGGGAGGTTTGATGAGCCAAGAATTCCCAGAAATTGAGGACAAAGAAGAATTTACCGGGGAAGAGCTTGGGGATACCGCATTGCAGATTTACCTTAGGGAAATAAGCAAGTTCCCCATGCTCACCCCTGAAGAAGAAAAAGAGCTCGGGGTCCTCATCCAAAGGGGGCGGATGGCCATGCACCGCCTCAAAAAGGGCGACGTTTCCCCAATAGAGAAAGCCCGGCTGGAAGCTCAAGTCAGGGCTGGGGAAATGGCCAAGCGGCGCTTAGTCCAAAGCAACCTCCGCCTCGTGGTGAGCATAGCCAAGCATTACCTGGGCCGTGGGCTATCCTTCCTTGACCTAATCCAGGAAGGGAATGTCGGCCTACTCAAGGCAGCGGATAAATTTGACCCCCGCAAAGGCTTCCGCTTCAGCACTTATGCTACCTGGTGGATAAGGCAAGCTATAACCAGAGCCATCGCCGACCAAGCCCGCACCATCCGCATCCCCCTCCACATGATGGAAAACATCCAGCGCGAGCTCAATGTCCACAGACTATTGACCCAGAAGCTGGGAAGGGAACCGACGGTGGAAGAAATTGCCCTGGAAATGGGCTTACTGGACCAAGCCGATGTTCAGGCCATAAAAGAGGCCATGGAGCAGAACAAGCCCATCCCGCTGGAACTACAAAAGAAACTCCAGAAAGCGACCGCAAAGGTCCAGAGCATAATAAGAGCAGCCCAAGAACCTATGTCCTTGGAAACGCCCATCGGTGCTGATGAGGATACATTCCTGGGTGATTTCATTGAAGACACCTCCGCTCCGGCCCCAACTGACGAAGCTTTTAGGGAAATACTGAGGGAAGAAGTCCAGAAAGTCCTCAAGACCCTGACCGACAAAGAGCGGGAAGTCTTAGAAGCCCGCTTTGGCCTTAAGGATGGTAAGCCCAAAACCCTGGAAGAAATTGGGCAGATGCTTAACGTAACGAGGGAGAGGGCCCGGCAGATAGAAGCCAGAGCCTTGCGCAAGCTCCGCCACCCACTCCGCAGCCGCAAACTTAAAGATTTCTTGCCTTAAGGTTTCCTCCTTCCCTGCCAATTGAAACCAGCCACTTTGGTTACAACTCGGCCTCTGCTGACTTCCGTTAAATGCAGTGGAAGGGAGGATTTGCCTCCAGGAACAAAACTGCCTACCCTTGGCCCAAAACGCTGGCGAACCCCAAGCCAACGGGGGGTGAGCAAAGCCCCCATGGCGGGGCTGTGGGGGTGCTCCCCCACGAAATTTAAGAGGAGGCGAGCAGCCAACCCCTTAAACCCCGCCACGAGTGGGACCCAAAACGCCTGCGAACCCTAAGCCCGCGAGGGTGGGAAGAATTGTTATTCCCCCTTTACTTATAGCCCTTGTCGGTGTATAATGGTTAAAGGAAGGGAGGGTAAGATGCTGGATGTGGAGGTAATCCTGAGGAAACTGGCGGAAGACCAAAAACCATGGCGTTCTCGGTACCTTGCGGGCCTTGCTGGGCTGAGCCGCAGGGAAGCTTTAAGCTTCCAACAAACATGGCAAACTTTGCCCATTGAAACCCGCAGGCGGATTATAAGCGCTTTAGTGGAAGTAAGCGAAAACGATAGCAGCCTTGATTTCTCCTACCTCTTCCGCCTCTGCTTAGAGGACGAAGATGAAGAAGTCCGCCTCCGGTCCTTGGAAGGCCTCTGGGAAGATGATGACCCAAGCCTTGTCGTCCCCTTGGTTAAGCTCCTTAAAAAGGACCCATCGCTAAGGGTGAGAGCAGCGGCTGCTTCCTCCCTCGGCCGTTTCCTCCTGCGGGCCGGAACAAGTAAGCTTGACGATTACTACGCCCGTCTGGTTTATTCGGCTCTTTTGGAAGCCGCTGAAATGGAGAACTTGGAAATCCGCCGGAGGGCTATAGAAGCCCTTGCCTGCTCTCCTTCAGACGATGAAAGGGTGCTCAAGCTCATTGAAGATGCTTACTACCACCCCGATGAAGGGATGAAAGCCAGCGCTATCTACGCTATGGGCAAAAATGCTAACCCCAAGTGGCGGCCATTCATCCTGAAAGAGCTGCGAAACCCGAGGGCAGCAATCCGCTACGAAGCAGCAAGGGCCTGCGGAGAGATGGGCTTGAAAGAAGCTGTGGAAATTTTAGCCGAGCTTGCAAAGGACAAAGACTACGAAGTAAGGGAAGCAGCTATCTGGGCTTTAGGGAACATAGGGGGGAACGAAGCCCGAAACATCCTAATCAATTTCCTCGCCGAAGGGGATGATTCCATAAGGGAAGCAGTGGAAGAAGCCCTCAGAGAAATAGAATTTTACTCTGACCCCCTCAACCTTTACGACTTGAACATTTGACTTCGCTCATATTGGAGTAGAGCGCATTAAGCTGAGACCCGGCAAGAGTGTGTCCCAATTTCGTCGCGAATATTTCCCGCACCTTTATCCAAAGGTAGGCCTTCATTAAATTGGGGGTGGAGGAGGCAATGCCCCCTCCCAGGGGGTGTGGGGGGTGTCCCCCCACGAAACCTTAAAAAGGGGCGAGCTGTCAACCCCTGCTAACTTGCCACGAGTGGGACCAAAAACGTTGGCAAACCCTCAGCCAACGAGGGTGGGTCAAAGGGGAAGCATGTCCAAAAATTGTGAGGGATGCTTCCCATTTTTCCCCACCCCCGTTAGTTAAGGGTTCGCCAGCGTCTTGGGTCCCACTCGTAGGCTGGTTTGCTGATGTGGGCAACTCGCCCCCTCTTTTATTCTGGGGGCACATCCCCCAGGCCCCTGCCAGGGGGCCTGCGCCCCTTGGCTCCCCATTCTCTTGCCCTCGCGAGCTGAGGATTCGCCAGGGTTTTGGGTCTTTAGCGATTTGCCTAAAAAGGTCGGCGGAAGCCGGCCTTTAGCCAGAGAGGCTGAATTCAATCGGCAAGAAGGGCCTCTCCCTGGCAATGGCCAGTTGAAGCCAGCATCCCTGATTAAGCACACTATTCCAATATGAGCGTTTAACTTAATAGAGGGGCACGCTGGGGTCAATCTCCCGCGACCAAGCGTTGATACCCCCGCGAAGGTTGTGGACCCGGAACCCGGCCGCTCGCATAATCCGGGCCGCTTGCGCACTGCGGGTGCCAGTCTTGCAGTAAACCACGTATTCCAAAGTGAGGTCAAGCTGATTCAGGCGAGACGGCAACTCCTGGAGCGGAATGAGAATCGCCCCCTCCAAATGGCAAATCTCCCACTCCTGGGGTTCCCGCACATCCAGCAACACAACTTTCCGCCCGTCCTGTTCCAGCATGGCTTTGAGCTCCTGTGGCGTGATGTCAAACTCCGTGCGCTCCTCATGGCCAAGTATAGGAACCCCACAGAAGGCTTCGTAATCAATAAGCTCCCGAATGGTTGGGTTTTCCCCGCAGACCGGGCAGGCCGGGTTCTTACGCAATTCCACTTCCTCAAAGGACATACTTAGGGCATCGTAGAGCAGCAGTCGCCCAATTAATGGCTTGCCCCGGCCGATTATAAGTTTAATGGCTTCGGTGGCCTGGATGGCCCCAATTACCCCAGGCAGGACACCAAATACCCCTGCCTCCGCACAAGAGGGTACCGAGCCAGGAGGTGGGGGCTCCGGGAAAATACAACGATAGCAAGGGCCCACCTTGGCATAAAAGACACTGACTTGCCCATCAAACCGGAAGATACTACCGTAGACCATTGGCTTACCCAGGAACACACAGGCGTCATTGACCAAGTAGCGGGTGGGGAAGTTGTCTGTGCCATCAATGATGACATCGTAATCTTTGAGAATCTCAAGAGCGTTGGCACTGGTCAGCACCGTCTCATAAGTTTCTACTGTAATGCTCGGGTTTAAGTCCCGTAAGCGCGCCTTTGCCGAGGCCAGCTTGGGTTTACCCACCCATGAGGTGCCGTGCAAGATTTGGCGCTGTAGGTTGCTTTCGTCCACCACATCAAAATCTACTAACCCAATGCGCCCTACCCCTGCGGCAGCCAAGTAAAGGGCTGCGGGTGAGCCCAATCCACCTGCCCCGATAATGAGCACGCTGGCAGCTTTCAGCTTCTTCTGGCCACTTAAGCCGACCTCCGGGATTAAAAGATGCCGGCTATAACGATAAATCTCCTCATTCGTTAGGACCACTTCATCCTCATTCAACATCCAGCCCTCCTGAAAGCCAAAGGATTCCCCTCACTTTTCCTCACTGATTATAACCCCTTTGTCCCCCTTCCGCAGTTCCTCTATCCCGTTCCTAACCACTTTTAAAAGATCCAGAAGCTGAGATTCAAGGTTCTGGAGGACTTCTAAGGCATATTGGTCGGCGCTTTGGGTAAGCTCTTGTGCCCTCTTAAGGGCCTTTTCCTCTATAGTCTTAGCCCGCGCTTCCGCTTTCCTCACGATTTCGTGCTCGCTTAATATCTCCAAGGCTCTCTCCCGGGCCTTGCTTACGATTTTCTCCGCTTCTTCCTGCGCTTCGGCTAAGATGTTTTCCCTCTCCTCCACTATCCGCTTAGCCTCTTCAATCTCCGGAGGGAGGGAAAGGCGAAGCCGGTCTATGAGGTCCAGGACCTCATCTTCATTGAGGATTACGAAGGGGGTAAAAGGCACTCTATGCCCCTTCTGCAGCAGAGCCTCCAGCCGGTCTATCAGGAAGAAAGCTTCCATGAGTCCCCCTAATCTCTCAGCGAAATAACCGGCACCCCAAATGGCGTTTCCTTCAGCTTGCGGAAGAGCGCTTCTTTCACATGAGCGGGTACCATTGAGTCCAAGCACCCTCCAAGTGCTGCTATTTCCTTGACGATGCTGGAGCTCAAGAAGGCATATTCCTGGCTGGTCATTAGGCAGAGGAATTCAATCTCCGGCGCCAGTTTCTTGTTTATAAGCGCCATCTGGAACTCTAACTCAAAATCGGAGATGACCCTTAGGCCCCGGATTATGACTTTGGCTCCTTTGGAGCGGGCAAATTCCACCGTGAGCGTGTTGTAGCTTTCCACGTTTATCTTGGGATTACCTTCAAAAGCCTTGCGGGCCATCTCTACTCTTTCTTCCACCGAGAAAAGGACGCTTTTCCCAGGCCTTTCATAGACAGCCACTATGAGCTTATCAAAAAGCTTCGCCGCTCTTGTGGCTATGTCTATGTGGCCGTTATGGATGGGGTCAAAGGTTCCAGGGTAAACAGCGATGTTCATTTTCCCCTCCTTTGGGAACTTAGCTTATATCCACTACACCGGGCTGCCATAGCCTATCAACGGCCTCTTTGAGCAGGCGAAACTCAGGCTTTGAGAGCTCCGGGTCCTCCCGGAATATCTCCATAGCCACTTCTCTGGCCTCGGTGAGCATCTTAAGGTCGGTTAAGCGGGCGAGCTTCAGCTCCGGAAGGCCGCTTTGCCTTGTCCCCAAAAATTCCCCCGGCCCGCGCATCTCTAAATCCTTTTCCGCTAAGGCGAAGCCATCCTGCACGGTCTCCACGATTTTCAGGCGTTCAAAAGCTTCAGGTGATTCTGAATCGGCCACTAAGATGCAATAGCCTGGCTCGGTTCCCCTCCCCACTCTTCCCCGGAACTGGTGGAGTTGGGCCAGCCCGAAGCGATGAGCTCCTTCCACCATCATGACCGTAGCATTAGGGATGTCAACTCCTACTTCTACTACGGCTGTGGAAACAAGGATTTGTATTTCCCCTCGCCTGAAAGCCTCCATAACTCTTTCTTTCTCCTCTCCCTTCATCCGGCCGTGAAGCAAGCCAAGCTTCAAGTCGGGGAAGACTTCTTTCCGAAGGCGTTCGTATTCGGCTACGGCAGAGGGGATGTCTAAACTTTCGGATTCCTCTATGATGGGGTAAATTATGAAGGCCTGCTTGCCCCTCTCTATCTGGCTCCGGATGAACCTATAGGCCCTTTCCCGCTCCAAAGGAGTTATGAGGTAAGTTTTGACCCCTTGCCTACCCGGCGGCATCTCATCCAAGGTGGAAATATCCAAGTCACCGTAAATGGTCAAGGCCAAGGTCCTAGGGATTGGGGTAGCGCTCATGACCAAGACGTGGGGGAAGAAGCCCTTTTGGCGGAGGGAAGCCCTCTGGCGAACTCCAAAGCGATGCTGCTCGTCTATTATGGCCAAGGCCAGGTTCGCAAATTGAACCCCCTCTTGGATAAGGGTATGGGTCCCTACTACTATGTCTACCTCGCCCGAGGCAATTTCCTCTTGGATTTGCTTCTTCTCCGATGGCTTCATGCTGCCGATTAAGAGGCGAACTTTGGGGGAGAAAGGCGCTTGCGTGCGAGGGTGCTTAAGGTTCATCCCCCCCAAAAGTGAGGTGATGGTTTGGTAATGCTGCTCGGCCAAGATTTCGGTGGGGGCCATCATAGCCGCTTGGTAACCGGCAGCTACTGTGACCAGCATCGCTATCAGGGCGACCACGGTCTTGCCGGAGCCGACTTCCCCTTGGAGAAGCCGGCTCATTGGCCTATCTCCGGCCAAGTCTCTCAAGATTTCGTTGAGGGCCCTTTGCTGGGCGTCCGTAAGTTTGAAGGGCAAGGAAGAGATTATGCTTTCTACAAAGCCAGGATTTACCTCAATAGCTCGGCCGGGGTTGCTTTGCCAGGCAAATTTCTGGCGCATTACCCCCAGTTGAAGGAGCAAAAGTTCGTCAAAGGCCAGGCGGCGTCGGGCTTCCTTCAATAGCTCTTGGCTGTCGGGGAAATGAATCTGGGCCAGAGCCGTGCCCAAATCTAAAAGCTTGCGTTCTTCTTTAATCCTGTCAGGCAGAAGGTCTGGGACTTTATCCGCCCAGTATTTTGTGGTTTTAAGCATTAGTCGGCGGAGCCAACGCGGGCTCAGGCCTTTGGTCAAAGGGTATATTGGGACTATGCGGCCGGTACTGACCAATTCTCTGTCCAGGGGCTCCCACTCGGGCGAAGTCATGGTAAGGCGGCCCATGAATTCATCCACCCGGCCGCTTACCACTATTTGCTTTCCGGGCCGGAGTTGTTGGGCAAGGTGGGGCTGGTTGAACCAACTTATCTCTATAACTCCGGTGCCATCGGCCAGGAGGCAGGAGACTACCGTAAGGCCGCTTTTGGCTTCCCGCACGCTTACGTCCCACACGTTCCCCATTATGGTGACTTCTTCACCGTAGCGGAGGCGGCTTATGGTCTTTATGTTGCTGTAATCCACGTATCGCCTGGGGAAGAGGTAGAGGAGGTCCCTAACGGTGTAAACCCCCAGCCTTTTGAGGCGCTCGGCGTTTTTGGGCCCGATTCCGCTTAGTTTGATTACAGGTGAATCAAGGCCAAAACCTTTGGCCGGAGCCTCCGCTGGCTTCTTCTCCCGCGGCTTTGGTTGCGGTTTGGGCACAGGGGCAGGGGCCGGCTCCTGGACAGCCGGAGCGGGAAGTATTGGGGTCAGGATAAGTTCGTGGATTTTTTCAAGGAGAGCCTTTCTTTCCTCCACGGATGCGAGGGAAGAGTAGCGGGAAAGGAGTGAGACGATTTCCTTTATCCTGGCCCTTTCCTGTTCGGTGCCGGCTTCCTTAAGGGCCTCATCCCCCCAAGTCACAGCAAGCTTCCTAAATCCCCCCAATACAGCTTTATCTTTGTAGCCCAGCCTTGCTTCCTGCCTAAGGATTTTCTCCAAAGTCTCCATGCGCTTGTTGTTCATACTCAGGCGCCTCCTTCCTGGATGGTCAGGCTTATCGCTCTGGGGCCAAGGTAGCAAATCATGGAAGGGTTGAGGGGAAGGATTGAAGGCTTAACTTTGAAGGATAGATTGGAGAACTTCTCCAGGAAGGCGTTCACCGTTTCATCCATATCGCTCTTAAGCACCGCCAACCTCTTTATGCTTACGAACTCGGCCGTAAATTCCGCCAGCTTCTCCGCCATTTCCTCCTCAGTCTGCACCTTCTCCAGAGGGATGAATTTCCCGTCCTCAATTATGAGGAAGACTTTAATTCCCATCATCGTTCCCAAGATGGCCTGGGAAGGGCTTATTATCTTCTTGTGGCGGAGGAACTTCAAGTCCTGGGAAAAGGAAGCGATGTACATGTAAGGTATCATGCCACGGACAACCCGCACGATTGTATCTAAGGAGCGGCCTTTTTGGGCGGCTTTGGCTGCTTCCTTCACCATTATGCCCAAAGCGTAAGAGGAGACCTCGGAATCAATGATGGTGATGCGAGCCCGTCCCAGGAAAGGTATGCTCGCTTCCCTGGCTACTAAGGCCACCGGGTTTATGTGGCTGGAGGTGTAAATCCCGATTATCTCATCCCCTTCTTTTATGAGGTCCCTGTAGACTTTCTCCATGTAATCGCGGGTGGGTGGCAAAGAGGAAGGGATGGCTTTGGTGCGGGCAATCTCCTGGATTAAGCCCTCGGCGTCTATGTCAACGTTCTCGTGATAGACCTTGTCTTTGAGCCTTATCCGCAACGGAACTACCGTAATCCCGAGCTTTTTGACCTCGGCTTCGTCCTCAAATATAGCTCCGCTGTCGGTTATGATTTTTATCATGGCTTACTCCAGGGAGATGATGTAATGGTAATAAGGCTGGCCACCCCAGAGGACTTCCACATTGAGGTTGGGGAAAACTTCCCGAACCTTTTCCCCTAAGGCTTGGGCTTCCTCTTCTTTAACATCGGCCCCGTAGTATAGGGTGAGGACCTCGCCCTCCTCTGCATTCATCTCCTTGAGAAGCTTAAGGACGATTTCCTCAGGGCTTTCCCCAACCTCTACCAGCTTCCCGTCCAACAAGCCGATTAGCTGGCCTTCTTTGACCTTTACCCCCTCAACCTGGGTGGAGCGCACGGCTACGGTTATTTCCCCGGTGCGGACATGTTTCAAAGCTTCGCTCATGTTCTCCACGTTCTCTTCCAAAGAGAGTTCGGGATTGAAGGAGAGGAGAGCACTTATGCCTTGAGGGACGGAGCGCGAAGGCACAACTTTTACTTTCTTTGAAGAAAGCTCAGCTGCTTGTTGGGCAGTTAGAATCACGTTGGGGTTGTTGGGGAGAATTATGATTTCTTCCGCCGGCAGGGAGTTAACGGCTTGAAGTATCTCTTCTATGCTTGGGTTCATGGTTTGGCCACCGAAGATAGTGGCATCGGTGGAGAGGCTTTTGAAGATTTCGGCCAGGCCTTTGCCCGGCACTACTGCTACCACGGCCACCTTTTTAGGGGGCTGAGGCGGGGTGGGCTGGGCTTCGCGCTTGAGGACAAATTCTCGGTATTGCTCTTGCATGTTCTCAACCACTATATCTACCAAGGCACCCCACTTTACCCCGTAATTCAGGGGTGTGCCCGGCTCATTGGTGTGGAGGTGGACTTTGACCGTGGTTGAATCGCCCACTACTAAGACCGAGTCGCCCATGGTGGAAAGAGCCTTCCTTATCTCCTCCACGTCTAAGTTCTGGCCTTTGATTATGAACTGGACATCGTAGCCGTATTCTCCTTCCAAGGCTTCGGTCCTTACGGCTGTTTCCTCAAGGATAGCTTTTTCTTCCAATTTTTCACCTCGCAAATGTTTTAGGAACCCTTCCATTATGACCAGAAGCCCTTGCCCTCCTGCATCCACAACCCCAGCTTCTTTGAGGATAGGGAGAAGGGAAGGGGTCTTAGCCACGGCAATTCTGGCCGCTTCCACCACATGCTCCAAAGCTACCACAAGGTCATCTGTCTGGTTCCGAATGGCTTGAATAGCTTCGGCCATTTCCCTTATGACGGTGAGGATAGTGCCTTCCACCGGCTTTATGACTCCTTTGTAAGCAGTGGAGGCAGCTTCAGCCAGAGCATCGGCCAGGTCTTGGACCCTTATCACATCCTTTTTGTCCAGAGCCTTGGCGAACCCTCTCCATATCTGGGATAGGATGACGCCGGAGTTACCCCTGGCCCCCATCAAAGCGCCGTAGGCTGCTTTCTGGGCCACAATCCAAGCCGAATTCTCCTTTACCCCCTCAATTTCCCTGACGCAGGCCTGCATGGTAAGGAGCATGTTGGTTCCGGTATCGCCATCGGGCACGGGGTAAACGTTGAGAGCGTTTATGAAGTTAGCATTCCGTTCAAGCCAAGCAGTGGCCGCTTTGAAGAGATTTTTGAGTGTTACGCCATCCCAAGCCAAATTTTCCACTCTTTCCCCCTAAGCCTTAGGTGTTTACCCTTAAGTCTTGCACGTAAACATTGACTTGAGCGACTGGGATTCCGAGGTTTTTCTCCACTACGTATTTTACCCTTTCCATCAGGTTATGGGCAACCTCGGTTATGCGCACGCCGTATTCCATGATTACGTAGAGGTTAATGATTAGTTCTGGCCCTGCCCAATATATTTCCACGCCGTAGGGGTAGCTTCCAGGCCAAAGGCTCCTCTTAGCCAGGCCAACAATCCCATAACATTCCAGGGCTGTGATGGCTATTAGTTCAATCAAGGCCTTAGGGGTTATCTCCACCTTGCCCAGTTTTTCGCTCTTTTCCATGCCCTTTCCCTAAGGAAAAGCTTTGGTCCCTCAAATTTTAACGTAAATCCACCGGCATGGCAAACTGAGGCAGCTTAGGAAGCACAACCTCAGGCCAAGAGTATGCATTTGACAGCTCTATCCTCCCTGTGCTAAAAGTTCATATATGGATAAAGCCATGGCGAGGAAGATTTGCCTCTTCGTTAGCTCCAGCCGTGAACTTGAAGAGGAAAGGGAAATAGTCGGGCAAGTGGTAGCGGGCTTGCCCGTGTCCAGGGGGTGGGAAATACGCCACACCGTCCACGGCGGGGAATCGCTGGAGTCCATAACGAAAGCGGTTGAGAGAGCAGACCTTTACTTAATCATCCTTGGCCAGGATGCCTCCGCACCCATCGGTTTGGAGTGGGAGCTCGCCCGCCGATTGGGGAAGCCTACCCTGGCTTACCGCAAGGATGTAGGTTATAGCCCTTCCGCCCAATATTTCCTGAGGGTGAGCAAGTTTGAATGGAAAGTTTTCAAAGATGCCCAGGATTTGAGGAAATCCTTGGTTAAAGACATAGCCAAAGAATTGCTGGACCTTAAAAACCGCTATGGCCTTTTTCCTGAAGATGTAGAGAAGCTCTTCCAGCTCTTAGAGGAGCCGGAAGAGACGGAAGGCCCTTCTCTGAAAGGCTACGGCGCAGGAGAAAGCGGTATTATCCTCGGTCGTTAGGTCTTCGCAGCGCTTCAAGGATTGCTTCAGCTACGTCGGTTATGGCTTGGCAGCGAGAAAAGAGTGAGGCCAAAGGCCCCACTGCCAAGAGGGGAACAGGGTTTGCAGTGTGAACCTTGACCGAATCGTCCTCTACATTTCCGTGGTCGCTTGAAAGCACCAGGGTGAAAGAGGGCGACTCCAGCACTCCCGAGAGGAAGCGGTCAAATAGGTCCAGGGTCTCCTCCACGCTCCAAGGCAACTTCTTGTGGCCGGCAAGATCCAAGAGGAAGGTCTCAAAGAGCACTAAGTCATGCTCCTCTGCCAGACGAGCAAGGTTCCGCCCAGCCTCCTCAGGCTCAATCTTGGGTATATCCGGAATTTTCAGGTAGTTCACCAAGTATTCGTGGACGATGTCCCAATAGACCGCCTTGCCCATTTTGAGGTCTTGCAAAGTGCGGAAAGGTATCCCGGCCGATATGGTTAACCAGCTTGTGGCGGAATGGGGCCTTTTCCCGCTCTCCACTAACTCAAAGTAAAGGGGTGTATAAGCATTGGCGAAGGTCACTTTGAACCCCTCTTCTTTGGCTTTTTTGAGGAAATTCTGCCCCTGTAGGATTTCCACCAATTGGCCGGTTGGCCAGGCGTGGAGGTGGGCGTTCATCAAGGCGGGGGCATTGACCCCGGTGAAAAGGGCCGTCTGGCCAGTAGCGGATTGAGGTATCCCTTCAACCCCAAGCCGGGCATCAAGCGCTTTTAGGATAAGGCCATTTTTCTCTTGGACCCTCTCCAGGGTGAAAGCACCGCCCAAAAGCTTCCTCAGGAACGGAGTAGAAGCCCTGGAAAAAGGGTTATGTTCCCCTTCCGGGGCAAGGCCAAGGCCATCTACAAAAATGAAGAGGATTTTGCCCATTAGAATTTGTACCCTATCCGGCGCAGGAAGGCTTTGCGCTCCTCTATATCTTTCTCCGTCTCAATCCCCTTGCTCTTGAGGCCATCAATAACCCCGAGGATTCCACGGCCTTGCTCGGTTTCGGCTATGATGACTTCAACGTCGTTGGCAGTGGCGCAGAATATGCGACAGACTTCTGGCACATTCTTTATGGCGTTGAGGACGTTTATCGGGTAGAAGCCAGGCGCAAGGCAAACGATGAAACTATGGCCAGCACTTAGGGCAAAAGCATTCTTCTTAGCAAGCTCAATCATCTCCTCATCAGTCCCGGCATAGCGGACCAAAGCCGGCCCCGAAGATTCGCAGAAGGCGACCCCAAACTTTATCCCGGGGACGGTGTTGACCATGGCCTCATAAATGTCTTCAACGGTCTTTATGAAATGGCTCATCCCCAGGATTATGTTGACATTGGCGGGCTTCTCAATTTTGACCACTTTGAGCTCCATAAGCTCCTCCTCAAGGGTTGTCATTCTCTTCTTGCCCCCAAACGAGGGCCTTCAGTTCAGCCCGAGGGGCTTTTTGGAAGGAGGCGTAAAAATCGGGAGTGCCGTAACTCCTGACTTTTATCGGGACAGGCATGGGGACAGCATGGCCCAAGGCAAGAGCTTGCTGGCGAGTCTCAAGCCTGGCCAGAACATCCCTGAGCCCCGACGCTCCCGGTATCCCGCTCAAAACCGCTTTTATGTCAGCTTCATTGTCCAAAAGGCAAGTTATGCGCGTGGCAATTTGGCTCATGACTTCTTCATCTATCCCACTGGGGCGTTGGTCCACTACAAGGAGGGTCACGTTGTATTTGCGCATCTCCCGAGCTATGGTTCCGAATATGGTCTGGCGAGCTACCATTGGGTCAAGGAATTTGTGGGCCTCTTCAATTACTATCACCAATTGCGGAGGCTCTGGGCCAATGCCTCCCAGCGCTTCTTCTTTGAGGCGGACGAATTCCTCGTGTATCCTTCGGGTTATGTAGTTGGCCACGATTATGTAAGCCCTCAAATCCCTCCCGAAGCGGCCGAACTCTAACACCACACTCCGGCCTCTAAGGATGTAGTCCAGCATGAGCCTGACCGAATCCTCCTGGGTGTCAGCACAGAAGAAGGGCAAGTCTTGAAGCCTGGCGAGCTTACGGTGTAAAGCGTTTATGGTGGAAGAGGACTGGCGGTGTTTCTCCACAAGTTCATCAAAGTCTTCATCCGTAAGGTTGAAAAAGCGTTCCAGCCACCCTTCCCCCCAGGCCCTCCTCATGGCATATATTGCCCCAACGCCTGCCTCGGATATGTCCAGTAAGCCCTGGAGCACGATTATATCTTCTGGCTCAACTGATTTCCACGGTATCCGGACAATGGCATCGGGCCTTATGCCCCTCCTCAAGGTAGATTCGCGGTCCAAGGTGAATATTGCCACCTTGTCTCCGAAGAGCTGACGCAAGCCTTTGACCCTTATTCCTCCTTCTCCTTCTGCTTCCCAGCCATATTCGCTGTGCATATCAAAGACCAAGCAGGTGGCGACGTTTTCCCTCAAGATTCCAGCAAGGAGCAAGCGGGTCAGGAAGGTTTTGCCGGTCCCGGATTTCCCGAAGATGCCGCTGGAGCGCTCCACCAGTTTCCCCATGTCTATCGTAAGCTTTATCCCTTCCATGTCAATGGGCTCGCCTATGTAGAAAAAGTGGCGGCCTGGGGTTCCTTCCTTCCCGAAGACCTTTTCCACATCTTCTTGGGTAGCGTAGTAAACTGGGGAAAAGTGGGCAGGTATTGTCCTGGCAGGCCTCGGCTCCTTGAGGCCTTCCTCTATGACCAAGTGGACCGAGACGCTGAGTTTGCCGAAAACCCCGGTGCCGGAGATGACTTCGGAGATGAAGGGGTCGGAAACATCGGGTGGACTTTTTTCCAGGAAGGGGTTAGTGCTATCAAGGGAGACATCGGTTATGAGGCCGAAGAAGCGCCTCTTTTGGCCTTTTACGATTACGTACCTCCCTACGGCTACCCCTTCAATTAATGCTCCGGGGTCCAGTTTAACCGTAAGGCCCCCTGAGAGGGAGCCTCCTACTACCATCCCCAACCTTCTGGCTTCCAGAGCAAGCTCTTCTTTCTCCATCCCCCTCGCCTTCCCTTAACTTTTACCAAATTATGGCCTTAATCGCAGGAATTGTCAAACCCAAGCTTACTTAAGGTGGGGACATCCCCGCCAGGCGCTCCGACCCTGGCTTGCGAAGGCTTAGCCTTTCATTTCCCTTATTTCCCCAAGAGTTTTCAGGGTTTCCTTGGGCAGTGTTTTGGGTTTCTTGCCCAAAGCATAGCAGCCCCAGATGAGTTGAGCCGTTCGCTCCACCACTTCCACAATGTTGCAGGCCCTTCGCAAATCCGCGGCGATTACTACAACCCCGTGGTTCTGGAGTAAGCACGCTGTGTTCTTCTGCCCCAAAGCTTTGACTACCGCTTCCGCCAGCTCCTTAGTGCCAGGCATGATGAAAGGAACTGTGGGGATTTCTCCCAGGAAAGCCGCTTCGGTTGTGATTGGAAGAAAGGGTAGGCCTGCTAAGGCTAAGATGGTGGCGTAGGGGGCATGAGCATGGACAATGGCTCCAACATCCGGCCGAGCGCGGTAAATGGCCGTGTGCATTGGCCACTCCGATGAGGGGGCAGGAGAACATTCTTCCAATACGTTCCCTTGAAAGTCTATCCGGACCATCAGTTCAGGCCTGAGTGCCCCTTTGTAGATTTGGCTGGGGGTAATCCAGCACTCTTCCCTACCGCTTATGCGCACGCTTACGTTGCCTCCGGTAGCGGTTATCAAGCCCAGCTGGTAAAGCTCGTTTATGGCTTGGACCATCTCCGCCCGGGGGTCCTCAGTTGGAGGAAGGGAAGGGGCAGGCACCGGCTTCTGGATGGCGGAGAAATCAATCCCGCCGGCTTCCTCCCGAGCCTTAGAGTAAAGCCGGATTAGTTCGCCCTGGATGCGCTGGAGGCCCATGGCCAGGCGGACATCGCCACTGAAGGCAAGTTTACCACTCATGGCCGCTTTGGTCCCACTTATTCTTCCAGTCAAGATGCCATCCAAGGTCTCAGCATCCGTCTTCATCCGAACTTCGGCTGGGGAGGGAGGAGCTCCCAGGCCAGCCAGAACTTTACCGTCCAGAAATCCGATGTAAAATTCAAGCCCAATGTCAGTAATGATGTAATGGGTTGTGACCCGCTTTCTGGCGGCGAACTGGTTTAGGGTTGGGTCCCCCGCAGCCAGCTCGCAGAAGCGGTGGATGATGCGCCCCATCTGGCTTCCAGCAGTTTTTTCCATATGCACCTCCTTAACCACAGGTGCCTTCTACGATGGAGCCAGTTAGGCGTGCTTTGTTATCATCTAAGCTCTTTTTTCGCTTGAAGCAAGGGAAGCTTGCCCTGCCTTCTCGCCAAGCCTCAAGAGCTTTCTCCAGGTCCCGGAAAACTTCCTGGGGAGCGCATTTGGATACTTCCATCCACCAGGGGGCGTTTTCTCTTTTCCAGCGGTTCCACTCCTTGTGGAGCTGGATGGCAGAAGGGAAAGGGCGGCCTTGCTCCAAAGCTTCCTTCAAGCGGGCCAGGCCCCAATTGTAGGCAAAGCAGGCGGCCCCGATGTGCTTGGCTAAGGCCATGTGGGCTTTTTGGTTTGGGGCCAGCTCAAAGCGGAAAGCTTGCTTTACTTTCACCGCTCCCGGCTCCGTCCTGGCTGGAATAGATGATAATAAAATCGCCAACAGTTGTCAACCCCAACCATTGACCAAAGGTCGGCCTTAGCCGACCATAATTAAAGCGCGGGTAGAAAGGGCATGGGGGGTGTGCTTTTCTGACCTAACCCCCTGACCCCCTTCCCTCGCAGGGAAGGGGGAAAATTTGAGAGAATTCTCCGCCTCGAAGAAGGGCAAAACGCTGGCGAACCCCAAGCCAACGAGGGTGGGAAACGGGGGGTCCAGGGGGCGCAAGCCCCCTGGCAGGGGGCTGTGGGGGGTGTCCCCCCACAAATTCAAAAGAGGGAGCGAGTAGCCCACATTAGCAACCCCGCCACGCGTGGGACCTAAAACGCTGGTGAACCCAAAGCCAACGAGGGCGGGCAAAGGGGTCCAGGGGGCGCAAGCCCCTTGGCAGGGGGTTGGGGTGTGTGCCCCCCAAGGACATTTAAAAGGGGAAAACGTGGTAGACGAGAATTCCGGCTGCAAAGGAAAGAGCCAGATAAAACCCAATCACCAGAAAAGTCCAACGCCAGCTACCCAACTCCTGCCGCATTGCCGAAACAGTAGCTACGCAAGGGATAAAAAGCATCTCCATCACTAAAAAAGCAAAGCCTACCCTGGGTGGAACAGCCTTACCTAAAACAGAAGCCAGGGCCTCTTCCCCAGCCCCGTAGAGGACCCCTAAAGTAGCTACGGCATTTTCTTTGGCCACAAAGCTCGTCAGAAGGGCCACTACCATCCGGGAATCCAGCCCGGCAAGGCGCCCCAAAGGCTCAAGGATAACCCCTAATTTGGCTAAGAAACTCCCCTCAATTGAGCCAGTAGGCCAATAAGAAAGTGCCCATACCACAACCGATACCGCCAGGATGACCGTACCCGCCTTCCTCAAAAAAGAGGATAACCTATGCCAAACTTCAAGGCCAATAGTTCGGAAGTTCGGGTAATGATAAAGGGGCAATTCCATGATAAAAGGCAAGCGCTCCCCCTTGAAGAGCAAAGAGTTCATCGCTTTGCCTACCAGGGCCAAAATCGCCAAGTTCAGCAAGATTAGGCCCCAAGAAACCAAGGAGGCCCTTTCGCCGAAGAACACCGGGGTAAGAAAGACCAACACCGCCATCCTGGCACTACAGGGGATAAAAGGGGTTAGGAAAATCGTTAGGAGGCGGGCCCTCTTCTCTTCAATTATCCGAGAGCCTAAGACCGCAGGGACGTTGCACCCAAAGCCCAGGAAAAGGGGCAGGAAAGACTTCCCATGCAGCCCCATCCAGTGCATGAACCTATCCATCACATAAGCCGCCCTGGCCAGGTAGCCTACATCCTCCAACAAACCGAACACGGCGAAAAAGACAGCTAAGATTGGGAAGAAAGAGAGCACCGTCCCTATACCGCCTATGATTCCATCCACCATCAGGCCATTGAGCCAAGCAGGAGCCCCCAGAAAGCTCAGCCAGGAAGAAGCCAAGTTAGCCAACGAAGCTATTACGCTCTCCTCAAGCCAGCTTTGAATGGGCGAGCCGATTGTGTAAGTGAGCCAGAAGATGGCCCCAAGGACCAATGCCATGACCACAAGGCCCCAAAATGGGTGAGTAGCTACTCGGTCAAGGCGCTCAGTTAGGCTTACAGGGCCCATGCGCGGCTCTTCCACCGCTGCCCTAACCAACTTCCTAATCCATTCGTAACGACCCCCGGCTATGTCCAGAATCGCATCTTCGTGCCCTTTGAGCAAGGCGCTTATTTCTCCCCATTTGTCTTTATCAACCCAGCCTTTCACCAGCTCCGTAACCTCACTATCCCCCTCCAAAAGCTTTATCGCTACCCAATCAAGCGGGTACGGTTCGGGGATTAAGCCGTCCATAAGCTCACGGAGCTTTTCCAAAATGGGCTTATGGGCCTCTTTTATTTCCGGCTGCCTGGGGTTATATGGAACGATGCCCTCCGCCAGCCCGATTACGGCCTCCAGGAGCTCCTTCACTCCTTGGTTCTTTGAAGCCACCATTGGGACTACAGGTATACCCAGTTTAGCCTGAAGGATTTGAACATCTATCCGGTAACCTTGCTGCTCGGCCACATCCATCATGTTTAGCCCCAAGACTACCGGAGAGGGGAGAAGGAGGAGTTCGGCCACAAGGTAAAGGCTGCGCTCCAAAGTTGCTGCATTCACTATAGCCACTACTACATCTGGCCTTTCCTTGACTATGTAATCCCTGGCAATCCTTTCCTCTATGGAATTCGCTGTTAAGCTGTAAGTTCCGGGCAAATCCACGATATGCATGAGGTAATTTCCGTAACGGCAACGCCCGCTCTTCTTCTCCACTGTCTTTCCGGGCCAATTTCCCACGTGTTGGGAAAGGCCGGTAAGCATATTGAAGACGGTGGATTTGCCCACGTTGGGTTGCCCGGCAAGGGCAACCCTCAGGACTTTTTCCCCGGCCCGCGGCTTTACCGTAATTTCAGGTACTTCTTCAACCTTTAGCGGCTGATGGGAGTTCATGCTGAATCCTCCACCAGGACCTTAGCGGCCTCCCCTCGCCCTAAGGCAAGGTAAGAGCCTTTTATTCGGATGATAATTGGGCCATGCTGCGGGTTTCTGATAACCTCCACTTCTGCGCCGGGGACAAGCCCCAGAGAAGCCACTCTGGCTACGAACCCCCTTCCGCCTCTCAGCTCCTTCACAATAGCCTTTTCCCCAGCTTTCACCTCAATCAGCGTTTTGAGGGAATTTGCGGTCTCCATTTTTGTTCTCCCTTTTGCGAATGATTTGCATTATCATTATAACAGGCTGGAAGGGTAAAGTCAAGGCCATGTGAGTGGTGTGCTTCAGAATCGTAAACCCCCCTTTGCCCGCCCCTGTTAACTTAGGGTTTGCTGAGGTTTTGGGTCCCACACGTGGCCGGGTTGCTGAGGCATAACCACTGATTTTTTGGCACATCAACGGCTCGCCTGCCTTGAAAGCTTTCGCGCCCTGTTATATAATTGGGTGGAACAAGAAGCGATGGAGAAAAGGGTGGAAAATTTCGCTCGGAAAGTCCAGGAAAGCGTTGAGAAGGTCATCTTCGGCAAAGCGTGGGAAGTCCGCCTTGTAATCTTGGCCCTCCTTTGCCAAGGACATGTCCTCATAGAAGATGTCCCCGGTGTAGGTAAAACGATGCTGGCCAGGGCTATAGCCAAATCCATAGGATGCCAATTCCGACGGATTCAGTTTACCCCGGATATGCTCCCCAGCGATATAACTGGGGTTACAGTTTACAACCAGAAGACGGGAGAGTTTGAGTTCCGCCCCGGCCCCATCATGGCCAACATAATCTTGGCCGATGAGATAAACCGGGCTACCCCTAAAACTCAAGCCGCCCTCTTAGAAGCCATGGAAGAACGCCAGATAACAGTAGATGGCGTAGCCCACCCCTTACCCAACCCCTTCATGGTCCTGGCCACCCAGAACCCCATAGAATACGAGGGAACTTTCCCCCTACCAGAAGCTCAGCTTGACCGATTCATGATGCGGATAAGCCTCGGTTACCCCTCATCTGATGAGGAGGTAAGAGTCCTTGAAGCCCAGCAGTTCCGCCACCCTATTGAGCGGACGGAGCAAGTGGTGACCCTGGAGGAGCTTAGAGAGGCACAAGAGGTGGTTAAGGGGGTATACGTAAGCGAGGAAATAAAGCGATACATCATTGATTTGGTGGGGACTACCCGTAAGCACCCCGATGTTTACCTTGGGGCAAGCCCAAGGGGAAGCCTCGCCCTGTACAAAGCAAGCCAAGCTTTGGCAGCAATCTCCGGCCGTGATTACGTAATACCCGATGACGTTAAAGCTCTGGCCATACCTGTTCTGGCGCACCGCCTCATCCTAACTCCTTCTGCCAGGGTTAAGGAAGTAAAGCCAAGCCAGGTCATTGAAGAAATCCTCTACTACCTCCCCGCCCCGGGGGCAAAACCACTCTAACACGGAGGTGAAAGTTGCCCAATCCAGACCTTATCCTGCTCCATCCCCCAAACATCTATGACTTTCGCTTTAGGACTATCCTCTATGGCCCAATAAGCGACCTAATACCCTCCACTCCAGTCTTTGAGATGTACCCCATCGGCTTCACAACTATAGCCGAATACCTGGAACGCCATGGCTTTAAGGTGAAGATAATAAACCTGGCCATGAGGATGTTGGCTTCCGAGCGCTTCAATCCCGAAAAGCTCATCGCCTCCCTCAACCCCTTGGCCTTCGGGATAGACTTGCACTGGATGCCCCACTGCCACGGAGCCATAGAGATTGCCCGCATAATCAAGAAGCATCACCCACAAACCCCCGTAATCTTCGGCGGATTTTCTTCTACTTACTACCACCAAGAGCTCATTGAGCGCCCTGAGGTTGATTTCGTCATCCGGGGGGACTCCACCGAGGAGCCGGTCCTCCTGCTCCTGAAGCGCCTAAGGGGGGATGAGGATGCCCCACAATTTGAGGCCATCCCTAACCTGACCTGGAAAGACGGGAAAGGCGAAATCCACGTTAACCCATTGGCATGGAGTCCGCCCGATTTGAACCATGTGCTTTTAGATTACAGTTACGTAGTGAAGGCGGTATTCCGTTACCGCGACCTAATCAGCTTCATCCCTTTCAAAGGTTGGCTTGGCTATCCGATAACAGCGGTCCTTACTTGCCGGGGCTGCACTTACTCCTGCCGGACCTGCGGAGGTTCAGCCTATGCCTTCCGCAAAATGCACGGTCGCCTGAAGCCTGCTTACAGGGACCCGGAGCTTCTGGCTCAAGACATCCGGAGCATTGCCCGCTTTTCCAAAGGGCCAATTTTTATCCTTGGCGACCTGCGCCAAGCCGGGATGGATTACGCCGCAAGGTTCTTCCAAGCCATCCGAGGATATACCGGCCCTGTAATCGTGGAGCTATTTGATGCAGCTGATAGGGAATTTCTGCGGGAGCTTGCTCGTGCCTTGCCCAACTTCGTCCTGGAAATCTCTTTAGAAAGCCACAGCGACGAAGTCCGCCGAGCCTTCGGCCGGCCTTACACTACCGCCCAGGCCGAAGCCACAATGGAATACGCGCTTGAGGCCGGATGCAACCGGCTGGACGTCTTCTTCATGATTGGCCTCCCTCACCAGGATTTCCAATCGGTTATGGAAACGGTGGACTACGCAGGTAAGCTAATCCGGGAATTCAACCGAGGGAAGGAGCCACGCCTCTTCCCCTTCATCTCTCCGATGGCTCCCTTCCTTGACCCCGGAAGTGAGGCCTTTGAAAATCCTGAGCAATTCGGTTACAAAGTTTTTTACCGTTCCCTTGAAGAGCACCGCCGCGCCCTGGAAATGCCAAGCTGGAAGTATTTCCTGAGCTACGAAACCGTCTGGATGAGCAGGGAGGAGATAGTGGAAAGCACTTACGAGGCAGGGCTACGGCTGAACGAACTCAAGAAAGCCTACGGCTTGATTTCCCAGCGCAAGGCTGAGGATGTAGCTTACCGAATCCAAAAGGCCCGCTCCCTCATCCGCCAAATTGATGAGGTCCTCACCATGTCAAGAAGCGACTTGAGGGAAAAATTCTTAGCGGCCCTCAAGCCCCAAGTAGACGGTGCCAATACCTCTACCGTTTGCGACAAGGAAGAGCTTAACCTGAGGCTTGGACTTCTGAACTTGCGCCTCCTCAAGAGCGCAACTATCCTCCTCCGGGGGTCGGAGCTATGAGCCCCTGCGTCAAAGCTCACGGATTGCGTCTTCCTCCGACTTTCGCCGCCTTTCGCTACTACAATTACCGGCTCTGGTTTGCGGGCCAAGGCTTTTCCCTCATGGGCACTTGGATGCAATCGGTTGCGCAAGGCTGGGTCGTTTACCAGCTCACCGGTTCTCGTTTCGCCCTGGGGTTAATCTCCTTCATGGGCACGATACCAACCCTCTTCCTCATGCTTCCGGCCGGAGTCGTGGCCGACAGAATCCCGAAGCGCCAGCTCCTCTTAGTTACTCAGGCAGCCTTAATGCTCTTCGCTTTAGTCCTTACCCTCCTTGCGGCCACCGGCTCCCTCAAGTTCTGGCACATAGCTCTCATGGCTTTCCTTTCGGGCGTGGCTAACTCTTTTGATGCCCCTGCCCGCCAAGCCCTGGCTGTAGAGCTTGTGGATGACCGGCGGGACTTAATGAATGCCATCGCCCTAAATTCCATGATGTTCAATCTGGCCCGGGTTGTGGGGCCGGCTGTAGGAGGAATCGTATTGGCAAGCTTGGGGCCAGCCTGGTGCTTCGGGATAAACGCCTTCAGCTTCCTGGCAGTTATCATCGCCCTCCTGGCTATGGACATAGAAGACGTGGCCTACGCTTCTTCTTCAGAACCACTCCTGCGCCAGCTGGCCGAAGGCATCCGTTACATAATCGGCAACCACTTAGCCCTGGTAATCGTCCTAATCATTGGCGTTTCCACCCTGTTCGGCTTCTCATACTCCACCCTTTTGCCGGCTTACGCTGCCGATATCCTCAAGGTTGGGGAAAAGGGGCTTGGCTTCCTCAATACTGCCGTGGGCCTTGGGGCCCTGATGGGGGCATTGATAGTGGCTTCCCTGAGCCGGCTCAGACGCAAAGGTTGGCTGCTCTTGGCCGGTAGCATACTCTTCCCCACAGCCCTTTTAATCTTTTCCTTCTCGCCCAACTATTACCTCTCCCTTGCCCTACTTGTGTTAGTGGGTTTGGGTTTTGTGACCCAGAACTCTACGGGCAACACCTTGCTCCAAGCGGTTGTCCCCGATGAGCTAAGGGGTAGGGTGATGGGTGTTTACTCCTTCATGTTCTTCGGGATGACCCCATTCGGAGCCCTCTTAGCTGGGACAGTAGCCCAAGCCTTCGGCCCAGTAGCAGGGGTAGCCTTTGGAGCTGGAGTTAACCTCATTTTCTCTGTAGCCGTCCTCCTTTCGGTGCCTGTATTACGCCGGGTTTAGGAGGTAAAAGGTGCGCTTCCTCGCCGCCGATTTCCCCCCTGAAGAAGCCGATGTGGTAATCTTAGGAGTACCCTTGGAGGCCACTGAAACATGGCGCAAAGGCCCCGCCCTCGCCCCCGATGCCATAAGGTATGCTTCGGATTCGGTTGAATCCTTCTCGGCGATATTCGGGGAAGACCTTGCCAACCTCAAAGTCGGGGATGCCGGAAACTTGGGTTGCCCCCAAAACTTGGAAGAGGCATTGCTTTCGGTTCAAGGAGCCGTCTCCAACTACCTCCGCAGAGGCCAAAAGGTCTTAATCCTCGGAGGGGAGCATACGGTGACCTTGCCTGCCCTCAAGGCCGCTTGCTCCACCTTCGGGGAAGTTCAACTTTTGGTGCTTGATGCCCACTCCGACCTCAGGGATGAATACCTTGGCCTCAGGGTAAGCCATGCCACGGTAACAAGGAGGTGTTCGGAGATAGCTTCAAAGGTGGTTATCGTAGGGGTCCGCTCCTTTTACGGAGGAGAATTTGATTTGTTAGAGAGGGGAAAAGTTTTCTTAGCCTCCCTTCAGGATTTCACTTCCCATCTGGAGCAAGGGCTGCCCCTCTACCTAAGCCTGGATTTGGATGTCCTGGACCCATCCCAGTGCCCGGGGGTGACCAACCCTGAGCCGGGTGGGATGGGCTACTGGGATATCATTGAAGTTTTCCGCAAGCTAAGGGGCAAGTTCAAAGTTGTAGCTATGGATATTGTGGAGCTCGCGCCGCCCTACGACCCCTCTTACGTCTCAGCGGTGTGCGCCGCAAAATTGGCCATTGAAGGAATCATTGCTCTTTGGGGGTGCAAATCACGAAGCGCCCCCTGAGGTCAGTGTGCACTTCTACCCTCCGCCCTCCCACTTCCAGGATTACCCTGTAGCCTGGGACCAAGACCTGAGCATAGAATTTGCCCGGCTCCGGACAACCAAGGCTCGTATCAGGCCAGACCACCTCTTCCACCGAGATTACTTTTACTTCTTCCGGCGGGTAATCCTTGAAAGCTTCCTTGACTTTCCAGATGACCAGGCTTTCGGGCTCCCCTTCTGGAGCGCAAAGCTTGACCATCTCCCCTCTACCACGGTAAACGTAAGTTTTACCTTGAGCCACAAGCACTACCTCAATGCCCATCACGAAGGCCGGAAGGGTAATCTTCTCCTCCGGTCGGCCGCATTCAACGTCCTGTATCGGCATCTCCTCCCAGGATGCACTTACCACCTCTATCTCGCCCTCGGGAATGCCGAGACGCCCGGCCAGGTCAGCTATCGCCCTCTTGACGGCGCGGGAAAGGATGTCTTCGGGACGAGCTTGAGGAGTTGGGGTTGGTGCAGGCAGCGGAGAATAGGGTTGAAGCCTGACCTCAATTTTCTGGGGCTGAGTTGGGGTTGGCGAAGGCTGGATTTTGACCTCCGTCGGGGTTGGGGCAAGCCCCGGAGCGGCGCACCCCACCAGTATTAGGGTTACCAGCAGAAAACCGAAAAGCTTCCTCCCCATTCCTTCCCTCCTGATTAAAGAGACGTCCGCCGCTCTCCTTTGGTTCCTCACTTCGTCCAGAGAAACAGGCCATCGCTCACAATTTCCACTGTCCCGCACAAATCGGTGCGCAGGACCTTCACCCCTCTAAGTCTATCCAAAACCGCTTTCGCCGGGTGGTTGAAAGGGTTATCCTTCCCTACCGAAATTACCGCCAGCGCAGGTTTCACTGCTTCCAAGAAAGCTTGAGAAGTTGCATTCCCCGCCCCATGGTGCGAAACCTTGAGGACAGTGCTGGAAAGCTCCATCCCCTCCCTCACCAGCTCCGATTCCACATCAGTGTCAATGTCCCCCGTAAAGAGGAAAGAAGCCTTCCCGTAAGCCAGCCTTGCCACTACCGAGCAAGCGTTATCGTTCGGGCAGGAAGCGATGCTTTCCGGATGGATTATCTGGACGAAAACGCCGTCCGAGAAGCGGATGACGGTGCCTTTGCGTGCCTCGTAACGGGGTATCTTGCGTGCTTCCAGCAGTTCTTCCCACCTCTTCCAAGCTTCAGAATCTCCCTCAAGCCCGCTTTCCAACACCGCCTTCACTTCGTATCTCTCCACTACCGGGACCAGCCCGGTAAGGTGGTCTGTATCGGGGTGGGTGAGGATAATAAGGTCCAAGGTGCGCTCCCAGAAGGGCAGCCTCTTACCCACGCATTCCAGGAAACGTGAAGGAAGGGGGCCTCCGTCTATCAGGATTTTGTGACCCGCCGGGGTGAGGATGAAGGTTCCATCCCCTTCCCCCACATCGCAAAAAACCACGTGAAGGTTGCCATCGGGGCTGAGCAGGGCGCCGGACCAAGCCAGGATTGCCAGTGAACTGAGAAGGGTAAAGGTTGCTCCAAACCTCCACTGCCTGGCTAAAATTTCACCAAGCCTTCGGCCGGCTTTGGCTAAGATAAGCAGGATGACCAGGCCCACGGAACAGGCCAAGGATATTTCTTTACCCCAACCCTTCAGAGGGATTGCCGCCCAAGGGAAGCGGGCTAAAAATTCCACCACCCTTATGGTGTAGGCCGTGTAAGCCCACCCCACAACCCCTGCAATTTTCCCCAGCGGGACGGATAAAAGGCCGACCAGAAGCCCCACACCTCCTCCTACCATCACTCCAGGCTGCGCTGGGATTATCAGGAAATTGGCCAGAGGCCCCGCAAGGGATAGAAGGCCAAAATAGTGGAGGGTTAAGGGGAGGGTGGCAAGCTGGACGACCAGGGTTACTATTAAGGCCTCCTTGACCAAGTTTTCCCAGGTGTGAGGGAGAGGGAACCGCTTCTTAAGCCACTCTTCAACCGGAGGGACAAAGAGGATGAGGCTTAAAGTGGCGGCGAAGGAAAGCTGGAAGCCAACATCCCAGAGGGCTTCTGGGTTAAGGGCTGTTAGAACTACGGCCGCAAAAGCCAAGGAGTTCAGGGAAAAAGCCTCCCTCCCCACTGCCTCCGCCAGCACGTAGAGGGAGCCCATCACTGCCGCTCTGAGGACAGGCGGGTCCGCCCCGACGAGGAAAGCATAGAGGAACAAGGCCGCTATTACTATTGGCCAGGTTCTGCGCTTGCCAAACCTTGAAAGGAACCTCCCCAGAAAACCGGCCAGGATGGCTATGTTGAAGCCTGAGATAGCGATTATGTGGCTTGTCCCCGTCCGCCGGAAGCTTTCCATAACATCGCTTGGTATGCCTCTATCAAGGCCTAAAAGTATTCCCGCCAGCAAGGAAGCCTCAGGCTCAGGGTAAACCGAAAGCAAGACTTTGTGGGCTCTCTCCCGTAGGGATAAGAGGAAATGCTTCAGGGGATTACCCCTGCCCCGCTCCAGAACGCGCACCTGAGGCTTTTTGAGGATTGAAAACACCCCTTTCCTGGCCAGATAATCTCGGTAAGAAAAATCCTCCCATACAGGCGGCGTCTCCAGCTCGCCTGAAGCTTCCACTAAGTCCCCGTATCGGTAATCGGACAAGAGGGGGACAAGGGCTATAAAGTCGCCCTTTACGGGGATTTCTTTGCCTTCCAGAGTTATGGAGGTAGCCGAAATCCGAAGTTGAAGGGCCTTCTCCTTTTCCAAAGGCGCGTCTGAAACCAAGCCCCTGATGGTCACAGGCTCTGGGCGGTCATTGTAATAAGCCAGGTAGTTCGGGCCAAATGATGGCTGAGCTACGTAAAGGCGAATCATCCCCAGAAATAGGGCAGAAAGCAAGGCCAAGCGCTTTTCCTTAAGCCAAAAGGCAAGAAATAACGCTAAAGCGAACCCGGCCAGGGCTATGGGAACGGGAAACTGCACCTTTGAAGCTAATACTATCCCTGAAAGCCAAGCCAGAGCTGGAGGGATTAGGGTCATCTCACAGTTATGTAATCCTTTATGCGGGCGAAGGTGGATTCGCCTATGCCCGGCACTTTCTTTATGTCCTCAATGGAACCGAAGGGGCCATGGGTTTCCCTGTAGTCAATTATCCTGCGGGCGAGGGAAGGGCCTATCCCTGGGAGCGATTCCAGCTCAGCTTGAGAGGCAGTGTTGATGTTAACCAGAGGCGAACGGGTTGGGGAAGACAGAGCTGAAGCAGCAGCGGGGGTGGCTTCTCCTTTGCGCGGAATGAAGACGTGCATCCCATCCTTGAGGGGCATAGCAAGGTTAATGCTGTCTAAGTCTGCTTCGGAAGTAGGGCCACCAGCAGCCATGAGGGCATCTTTTACAATGCTTCCCGGAGGGAAGGAGTAAACGTCGGGCTTGAGGACAGCACCTGAAACGTAAACGCGCAGCGGGGATGGAGTAGGTGTCGGGGGCGGGGGAACAATCTCCATTGCTCCCGGCTGAGGCCTACGCAAGAGGAAAACAACAGCCCCTACCAAGATAAGGTTGATAAGGGTGTAAGTGATGAACTGCTTTGCATTTTCCATATGCCACCTCCAAAAAGGGGAGGTGTGCCAGCTTGCGTTTTAAATGAGAGCGTATATTTCAGGGCGGCGGTCCTTCAGGGCGGGGAACTTCTCACGGAGCCAGGAGACCTCTTCCATGTTCAAGCTGGCCAAAAGCACTTCCTCGTCCTTTCCTCCCTCTGCTATCGCTTCACCCAGGGGGCTGTAAGCCCCAGACCAACCACCGAATTCGTTCTTGGTCCTGTTGCATCCTACCACGAAGAGCTGGTTTTCAACTGCTCTTGCCCTTAAGAGAAGCCGCCAATGCGCTATCCTCTTTTGGGGCCAGTGGGCCGGGATGAAGATAATCTCAGCCCCTTTGAGGGTGTAGAGGCGAAAAAGTTCGGGGAAACGCAGGTCGTAGCAAATGGCCAGGGCGGTCTTCCCCCAGGGCAAAGAAAAAATAGGGGTCTCGTCTCCGGGGGAAAGGAACTTGGTCTCATCCATGGGGGCGTAGAGGTGTATCTTGCGGTAGGCCCCTAAAAGTTCGCCCTCGGGTGAGAAGATGGTGGCAGTATTGTAAAATCGGCCATCCTTCTCTTCCAAGGTAGAGCCTATGAGGTAAATGGAATACTTGCGTGCAAGGGCAGCAACTTCTTGGAAGTAGCCTTCCCCGAGGGGGGAAGCAAAATCCTGAACCCTATTCAGAACGTAACCGGAAAGCCAGAGTTCCGGGAGTATGGCGACTTGCGCTCCATTTTTGCAGGCCTCCTCCAGGAAAGATGAGGCGCGGGCAATGTTCTTCTCGGGCCTGCCGGGGAAAACGTTCATCTGGACGATTGCAACTTTGATTTCCTTCACGGCTTCTTGGGGCTTATGATTTCTGATGGCAAGTTCTTGGCCTTAAACATAAGGACCAAAGCGCCTTTTTCCGACCGAGTGCGGTGGATTTGGTTGGCTTTCGCCACCCAAAGGTCGCCCTCGCTCAGAGTGAGGGAGCTACCGTCGGGCAAATCAACAGTCATCTCCCCTTCAATGACAAGGTAAAGCTCGTCCTGAGGGTGGCGGTGAAAGACGTAATCCCCTTCAAAGCGGCTCAAGTAGGCCCTGTAGTCGTCCACATCGGCCAAGATGTAGCGCGTGAAGGGCTGCTTTATAAAGTTAGCGGCTTCTTTTACATTCACCTTCTTCTCCATCTCTTCCCTCAAACCGAAGGAGGTGTGAAAATTGCTAAAAGAATCAACGGCTCATCCCCCTGGTTCCGTACCCCGTGTTCCACCCCAGCTGGGGCGAAGGCGCAATCCCCAGGGCCAAAATCAACCCATTTGTCGGCTATAAAGCAGGCCCCTTTACCCGATATAACCATAAAAGTTTCAGCGGAACCAGGATGGACATGAGGCTCAATAGCGCCGTGGGGTTCTATCTTAACCACATGGAGGCTCAGGGCTGGGTTAACCTGGCTTGAAATCAAGACTTTTGTCCACACGCCTTGGAACCGTGGGTGAGGTTGCCAAGGGACAGCATCAGCCTTAAGGGTTAAAGGCTCCATGGCTACCCCCTCTGTGAGCGCTCTAAAGCCAGCTTGTAAATGGAACGGGCTAGTCCCCTTATGTAATCGCTCTCTTCTACCCCTTTAACCCATCGCTCCGGAATGCCCGAAATGCCATTGAAGGCTCCACTCAAAGCCCCAGTTATAGCGGCAGTGGTATCGGTATCGTATCCGCCCATAACAGCTGTAACGACCGAGGTCTTAAAGTCTTCTGGCGTCCTCAAGAAGCAATAGAAGGCAGAAGCCACAGTTTCCACCACATAACCGCCAGTTCCAAGGATTTCCAAAGCCTGCTCTGGTTCTATATTTCTGCGCAAAAGCTCCTTTGCCTTCAAGAGGTTTTCTGTGAGATGGGAAGGCCCTATGAATTCGCAAGTTGCTTCTAAGAGGCCTTCAGCACCTGCCCCGGATGCCAACCTCGCTACCGCGTAAGCTACAGCCAATCCCCCTTTTAAAGCTTCCGGGTTGCGGTGGGTTATAATTCCGGCCTTCTCCACATCGTCCTTGAGCCTTTCGGGGGTCCAGGCGTTCAGCAGACCTACGGGAGCAATGCGCATGGCAACGCCATTGCCGGCGGCAAATTCCCCTCCTTCCCCGCTTTCCTCCCAGCTTAGCCCCTTCATGAGGCGCTGGATTGCCTTCAGGGTGGTGAGGCCAATTCCCCTGGGCTGTCCTTCCTTCACCCAGCGGACAAACCTGTAGGCCAGGTCTTCGGGATTGACTTCACCTTTATCCACGATGCTTTCGGCGTGGATAATCATCATCTGGGTATCATCGGTAAATTGGCCGGGGCCAAGCTTTCGGTTGGGGGAAGGGAGAAAATCTTCCACTACACCGTAGCGCTTGCGGATAACCTCAGGAGGCAAACCCTCAACAGGCATGCCCAAGGCATCACCTATAGCAAGGCCTAAAAGGCAACCCTCAAATCTCTCCAGCGCTTACCTCCTCCGGCTCTAAATAGCGGATTTTGGATGGGTCGCTTATACGGTCCGGAAAGAGGATGCCATTAGTGTGGTCAATTTCGTGTTGGAAGACCCTGGCCAAAAGGCCATCGGCTTTTATCCTGACCCTTTTGCCCCTTGGGGTTTGGGCTTCTACTTCTACAAATGTTGCCCTTTTCACCTCCCCCACTATCCCTGGCAGAGAAAGGCAACCTTCTTCGGCCTCTTCTTCCCCTTCCATCTTGACGATTTCAGGGTTTACGAGAGCAAATACTCGGCTTTTGCCATTGCCCTCCTCAGGGGGAAGTTCCACCACGATAACCCTAAGGGGAACCCCTATTTGGATAGCGGCCAAACCAATGCCTTTAGCGGCTCTCATCGTATCCAGCATATCCTGAATGAGGGCCTTCAGCTCCCGGTTGAAATTAGTCACCTCTTTAGATTTAACCCGCAAACGGGGGTCATCGCCAGTAAGGATTCTCCGCACCATTACTCCTCCCTTTCTCAAGCCAAATTATATCGCACCGGAGGCCGCTTTGTCAAAACCTCTATGGAATGTAAAGGCTGGACAAAGGGCTAAATATGAGATATAATCTGAAGGCAAGTTCGTGGGCCAGGAGGAAACCATGCGGGAAATCCACTGCAGTGTTATAACCGATACCGTGGCTCGCCTCTGCCAAGAGGCTAATTTTTACCTCGGAGAAGACGTAATCAAAGCCTTAGAGGAAGCTCTCGCCAAGGAAGAATCCCCCTTAGGTAAGGAAATTCTCTCCCAAATCCTGGAAAACTCCAAAGTGGCCGCTCAGGAAAAACTCCCACTTTGTCAAGATACAGGCTTGGCCGTAGTCTTCTTGGAACTCGGCCAAGATGTCCACATCGTGGGGGGTAATCTTTACGAGGCCATAAACGAGGGGGTAAGACGAGGCTACAAAGAAGGCTACCTCCGCAAAGGCGTGGTGGATAAGCCTTTCTCCGCCCGCAAGAATACCGGCGATAATACCCCGGCCATAATCCACACGGAAATCGTCCCCGGGGATAAAATCAAAATAACCGTTTGCCCTAAAGGCGGGGGAAGCGAAAACATGAGCGCCCTGGCCATGCTTACCCCCGCCGCCGGCCGCGAAGGAATCATAAACTTTGTAGTCAGCACTGTGGAAAAGGCCGGAGCCAACCCTTGCCCCCCCATAATCATCGGGGTAGGTATAGGCGGAAACTTTGAATATGTTGCCTACTTGGCCAAAAAAGCCCTCCTGCGTCCCCTCGGTCAGCCTCACCCAGACCCGGAAATGGCTGAACTGGAGAGGGAAATCTTAGAGAGGGTCAACAAGCTCGGAATTGGCCCCCAAGGCTTCGGAGGTAGAGTAACGGCTTTGGCTGTTCATGCCGAAGTGGCCCCGTGCCATATAGCAAGCTTGCCTGTGGCTGTCAACATCCAATGCCACAGTGCTCGGCACAAAGAAGCCGTAATCTGAGGAGGAGCCATGAAAGTTTACACGCCCCTTACAGACGAGGTTATAGAGAAGCTCAGGGCAGGGGACAAAGTAGAGCTTACAGGCATAATCTATGTGGCAAGGGATTCCGCCCACAAGCGCTTCGTAGAGGCCCTTTCCAAAGGGGAGCCCTTGCCCTTTGACCCCAAAGGCCAAGTAATTTACTACATGGGGCCTTCGCCGGCCCCGCCAGGCAAACCCATAGGCTCGGCGGGCCCTACCACCTCCGGCCGCATGGACCCCTACACCATACCACTGCTGGAGGCCGGGATAAAGGGCATGATTGGCAAGGGAGAGCGTTCCCCTCAAGTGAAAGAGGCATTGAAAAAATACAAGGCCGTATATTTTGCCACTTTAGGAGGAGCGGCCGCTTTAATTGCCAGCCGGATAAAAGAGGCAAAAGTAATCGCCTACGAGGACCTTGGAGCCGAAGCTGTAATGCGCCTATACGTGGAAGATTTCCCGGTGATTGTGGTTAACGATATTTACGGAGGGGATGCTTACGAAGCTGGGAGAGCAGCCTATAGGTTGATTTAAAATGCCTTCGCAAAAAGTTCACGACGCAAGTTGCTTGTTAGCGGCTGGAATCACAGCTTCGGTAGGGGTTATTTTCTGGAAATTGCCACTCTTCGCCGTCTCGGGCGGAATGGCTATGGGGACTTTAATCCACCCGGATTGGGATTACGCTGAGGCAAGGGGCGTTCTGGCCGAGCTTGGCCCGATAAAGTATTTGGTTAAGCCTTACGGCTTTCTAATCCCACACCGTCACTGGCTCTCGCACCTGCCGGTGGTAGGGACCATCGGCCGGGTGCTTTACATCATGTTCCCCCTTTTCATCCTTGGTTTTGCCTTCCCTTCGGGCAACCCAACCCTCGGGGTCCTCCGCAACCGATATTTCTGGTTCGCTTTCTTAGGCCTATCCATAGCCGATACCATCCACTTCGCTTTGGATATGGCCCAGACAGGCTTCAAACGCTTCCTTCGCCAGCTCATAAGAGGGGTCGTGGAGAGGGGGTGATGGAAATAACTTGGATTGGCCATTCGTGCTTCAGGATAAGGGAGAAAGGGGTTACAGTAATCACCGACCCTTACAGTGAATACATTGGTCTTGAACTACCCCCACTCAAAGCCGATATCGTAACCATAAGCCATTACCACCCAGGCCATGGCAACTGGGAGAAGGTGAAGGGGGAGCCAAAGGTTTTGGACAGCCCAGGGGAATACGAGATAAAGGGCGTTTTTATAACCGGAATCCGCACTTACCACGATTCCCGTCAGGGGAAAGAGAGGGGCAAGAACGTGGCCTTCCTGTTTGACTTTGAAAACATAAGCATATGCCACCTGGGAGATATCGGGCACATCCCCGATAAGGACCAGCTTGAAGCATTGGACCGCGTAGACATCCTCCTGGTCCCGGTGGGAGGGGTTTCCACCATAGGGCCAGCACAAGCAGCGGAGATTGTCCGGCTCCTTGAGCCAGCCATAGTCATCCCCATGCATTACAGCGTGAAAGGGTTGGCTTTTAAGCTCAATCCGGTGGAGAAATTCTTCAAGGAGTTAGGCATATCCACCCCCAAGCCCATTGATACTCTCAAGGTTACAGGCCAGAATTTGCCCTCAGAAACCCAGTTCTACCTGATGGAGAGGAAAGCATGAGGAAACTTGTCTTCCTGGCCGTAATCCTGACGGTTGCCGTAGGCTGCGCAAGCCATCCGCCCGATCCGGCGAAGTTTATGGAAGAAGGAAAAGCCAAAATGGATGCAGGCGATTTCCAAGGGGCTATCAGGGCCTTTGAAGAAGCGATAAAAGCTGGGGCTTCTGGGCCTGAAGTTTACTTCCTCCTTGGGAACGCTCACCTCCAGATTGGGCAGATTGAGCCAGCCATTGAAGCATACAACAAGGCCCTTTCCCTGGACCCCGGACACCTCGGAGCATTGACCAACCTCGGGACTGCCTATTACACAAAAGGCGAGCTTGAAGAAGCAATCCGCTACTACCGCAAAGGCCTTGAAATCAAGCCTGATGACCCCGAGTTACATTACCTCTTGGGAGCAGCCTATATCCAAAAGGGCCTCTTGGATGAAGCATTAAAGGAGATGGAAGAGGCTATCAGGCTCAAGCCATCTTTCCCAGAGCCTTACTTCGGCCTTGGAGTTATCTACAAGCTCCGAGGGGAGAAAGAAAAGGCCGTGGAAGCCTTTGAGCAATTCCTGAAAGCTGGGCCTCCTCAAGATCCAATGGCAGTGGAGGAGGCCAAGAAGATGATAGAAGAACTGCGATGAGGAGGAGGAAAATGCCTGAGAAGGAGATAATCCCCAGGGTTGAAATGCCCCGACAAGACCCCAAAGTCCGGAGGCGTAACTTCAACGAAGTAGCTTTAGGCTATGATTACGATATGGCGCTTAGGGAAGCTTCCCGCTGCCTCCAGTGCAAGAAGCCAAAATGCGTGGAAGGATGCCCTGTCAACATCAACATCCCCGGCTTCATCTACCACCTTCGGGAGGGGAATTTGGAAGAGTCCATAAAGGTCCTCAAGGACAAGAACAACCTCCCGGCCATATGCGGCAGGGTATGCCCGCAAGAAACCCAGTGTGAAGCAGCTTGCGTTCTGGGCAAAAAGTACCAGCCAGTGGCTATAGGCCGGCTGGAACGCTTCGTCGCCGACTGGGACATAAAGCGCGGTTTCCGTATCCCCGAAATCCCTAAGCCAACAGGGAAACGAATAGCCGTGGTGGGCTCAGGACCGGCCGGCTTAACCTGCGCCGCCGACCTGGCTCGGCTCGGCCACAAGGTGACTATATTTGAATCCCTTCATGCCCCCGGCGGAGTCTTGATGTACGGCATCCCTGAGTTCCGCCTACCCAAGGATATAGTCAATGTGGAAGTGGATTACGTCAAGGCCTTGGGGGTGGAAATTGAGCTAAACTGCGTGGTGGGTAAGACCATAACCTTGGAAGAGATTTTCAAGGAGGGCTACGACGCCATATTCTTGGGAACTGGGGCTGGCCTTCCTCTCTTCATGGGCATCCCTGGAGAAAACTACAACGGGGTCTTCTCCGCCAACGAGTTCCTGACCAGGGTCAACCTGATGAGGGCTTACCGCTTCCCCGAGTATGATACACCGGTTATGGTGGGGAAGAAAGTAGCTGTGGTAGGAGCGGGGAACGTGGCTATGGATGCTTCCCGCTCGGCCCTGCGCCTTGGTGCTGAAGAGGTAATCATCGTTTACCGACGTTCCCGAGAGGAGATGCCCGCCAGGGCTGAGGAAATAGAAAACGCCGAGGCTGAAGGGATTGAGTTCATGCTCCTTACCAACCCCGTAGAAATCCTGGCCGATAGCAACGGCTGGGTCAGGGGGATGCGCTGCATCCGGATGGAGCTTGGGGAACCAGATGAATCCGGCCGTCGCCGCCCGGTTCCCATCCCCGGCTCCGAATTTGAAATGGAAGTGGATATGGTGATAATGGCCCTGGGCACCAGGCCCAACCCCTTAGTTTTCACCGATGCCGATAAGCTGGAAAGGACTAAGCACGGCACCGTAGTGGCCGACCCGATTACAGGCAAGACCACGATGCCCAGGGTTTGGGCTGGGGGAGATATAGTTACAGGGGCGGCCACGGTAATAAGTGCCATGGGGGCTGGCAAACGCGCCGCTGCCGATATCCATCAATACCTTATGGCCAATGAAACCGGTTGGCCCCAAGTGAAAGCCGGGTAAATGGTCAAAAAAGAAGATTTAAACCAAATCCTCCAGGTAGCCGGCCTCTTCCTCAGACTCGGTTCAATTGGCTTCGGGGGGACGGCGGTTAACATCGCCCTTATGGAAGAGGAGGCAGTTACAAAACGGGGCTGGCTCAGCCGAGAGCATTTCCTTGATTTGCTCTCCGTTACTAACCTCGTTCCAGGCCCTAATGCCGTAGAGATGGCTTGCTTCATAGGGCAAGCGAGGGCGGGCTTGGCCGGACTTGTGGCCGGAGGGGTGTGCTTCATCCTCCCGGCCTTTTTGTTCACCCTCGGCCTCGCTTGGCTTTACAGGCGGTTCGGAGATTTGCCTCAAATCGCAGTGCTTTTCTACGGGGTAACCCCGGCCGTAATGGCTGTAATTTTGGTTGCTACATATAGGCTTGGCCAATCGGCTATACGAGATTGGAAGGCAGCTCTTCTGGCTGCACTTTGCCTGGCCGCCTCCTTTAGCGGAATCCATGAGCTCTTAATCCTCCTTGCTTCCGGCTTGGCCGCTCTTTTCCTCTACGAATTGCCCTCTTCCTTTATCGCTTCCTCCCTCTTATTATCGGCTGTTGCCTTCATCTCTTGGAGCCCCTCTTCCTGGGATAAGCTCATCAAGTTAGCGCTTTTTTCCCTGAAAACCGGCTCATTCCTCTTCGGCAGTGGCATGCTCCTTTATGCCTTCATCCAGAGGGATGTAGTGGAACGCTACGGTTGGCTGAGCCGTAAGCAGTTAATTGATGCCATAGCCGTTGGCCAGATTACGCCTGGGCCTGTCCTTTCTTCGCTTACCTTCATCGGCTACCTGATAGGTGGTTTACCGGGGGCTTTGGTTTCCACAATTGGGGTCTTCCTGCCCAGTTTCCTCATAGTAGCCCTATTGGGCCCATGGGTGGAGCGGTTGCGTAACTCGGCCCTGGTCAATTCTTTCCTTAAGGGGGTAAACGCAGCCGTGGTTTCCCTCTTGGTTTCCGTAGCTCTTTCCCTCCTCCCTCAAACTATCAAAGACTGGTGGTCGGTGGTAATATTAGCCCTGGGGCTTTTAGCCCTCTTTCGGTTCAAAGTTGATTCTTTCTGGGTTGTGATAGGAGGCGGGATTCTGGGGATACTGCGGCATTGGCTTTAGCTCGCGCAAGCGGCAATGCCTATAAGCAGGGAGACGAGGGAAAGGATTTGGGACCAGAAGCGCAAGGGGGTATCCTCAAAGCGCAGCAGGATTCGGTGGCTGCCAGCCGGAACTTCCAAGGCTATGAGGCCATACTTCCCCTCAGGACGAATGGGAACAGGCTTGCCGTCAACGTAAGCCCGCCAGCCTGGGTAGTAGTAGGTGTAAAAGAGGAGAGTAACTTCTTCATCCGCTCGCACCTCCACCTCTTCCGAACGCCCCCCATGCCGAAGAGGAGTAACCTCCCCTCGTCCTCTCAGGATTTCGGCTTTGCGAAGGGGCTTACCCTTCAGGTATTGCTCTATGAGGGGCGACTCCTTCGGAAATTCCTTGGTCCAAGCCGTCATGCCCCGCATGTCAGGGTAATCCAGCTCAAAATCTATCACGGCGACAGGCTTTTCGGCCCTGGGAGGGACTTCAGTGTGCTGGGGTAAGGTGTAGTCAAAACTTGCAACCAGGGCCAGCAATAGGAGAGGCCATTTCCCTTCCCCAAGCATTTCCCCCAACAGTCCACCCAGGAGGGAAAGGGAAAGCACCTCTAAGGCCAGGAACCGCCAAGGGAATTGCACTAAGGGGAGAAGCGGGACTTTCTCCCAAGCCAGAGCTGAAACGGAGAGAGTCAGGAAGAAATAGGCCATGGCTACGGAGGCCCAAAAAGTTAGCCTCCCTCGCCACTCCCTCCTTGTCCATCCCCATATCAAGGCCCCTACTCCACTGCCCAGTAGGATTATGCCGACTTGAAGCGGCATCCCATCCTCAGGGCCGGCCACGGCAAAACCATACCCCCAGTCGGGGGCAAAGAGCTGGAAGAGGTAGACGAATTGTTCCCTGAAGTTGTATTTAGCCATCATCCATTGCTCTTGGACTATGAAGCTCCTTTCGGCCAGGGCAGGTATCCAGTAGGCAGCACTGAGGCCAAGGGAGAGAAGCACGGCTAAAAAGGAGGGGATTAAGGTTTGAAGCCTTTTGCCGTGCAGAGCTTCGTAGAGAACAAATGCTACCAGAATTGGGAAGAACATGAGGGCTGTTATTTGGTGGGAAAGGATGATTGTTCCCAGGGAGAACCCAGCAGCGACCAAGGCTTTCGGGCGAGGGTTTTCCAGAAGGTAGAGGAAAGCCAGGAGGCAAATGGGCATCAGGGAAAAGGCCATGAATTCGGCCAAAGCTGCCCGGACGTAAACATCCACAAGGTGATAGGGGGCATAGGTGAAGAGGAGGGAGGCCACTAAGCCAGCCCCTTCGCCCCAAATTTTCCTGGCCAGAAGGTACATTCCAATGGCCCCAAGCCAGAAGCTTAGGAGGAAAGTTAATTTCACTGCCCAAGTTACGCTTAGCCCTGCCAAGTGGAAGGCTTCGGCGACAAAGTAAGCCAAAGGGGCATAGAAGATGAAGAGCGGATAACCGTAGCCGACGGCTTGGTCTATGGCCCAGCGAGGGTAAAAAGCTCCATCTCTTAAAGCCTGGTCAAATTCTACCAAGAAGAAGAGGGTATGGCGGGCATCGTGGGCTTTGAGGAAGTAGCCTGGGGCCAAAAGAGGCCCCCAAGCGAAGGAGGTAAGGAGGAGGACTAAGGCTATGTTACGCATCAGTCACCTCTTACGCTAAGTGGATTTGTCACTCCTTTGCCAGGGGGCTTGCGCCCCCTGGACCCCCCTTTTGCCCACCCCCGTTGGCTTAGGGTTCGCCGGCGTCTTGGATCCCACTCGTGGGGGGGTTGCTAATGTGGGCAACTCGCCCCCTCTTTCAAAATTCTGGGGGCACATCCCCCAGACCCCCTGGGAGGGGGCTTGCGCCCCCTCCACCCCCTTTTGCCCACCCTCGTGGGCTTAGGGTTTGCCAGAGTTTTGGGTCCCACTCGTGGCGAGATTGCCCCCTCCCTCGCAGGGAAGGGGGCCAGGGGGTTAGGCCGGAGGGGACACACAGCACAGCCTCTGGGCTCCCCTTATGCCAATCCATACACCCAAAATTAAGGCAAGGCTTGCCCAAGTTATGGCACAAGCCAACTTCCTAACCGGGGTGTCTTCAAACCTGACCAGAACGTAATGCAATCCTTTGGGAACGGAAACGGTCACCCTGCCCAAGGGACCATCTTCCGGCATAACCGGTAGCTTGCCTACTACGCGGTATTTATCGTCCTCCTTCTCCAAAAGGTAGGCAGTCCAACCGGGATAGTAAAAGAGGTTCAGGGTGACGGTGAAGGGCTCCCTCTCAGTCAAGTATCCGAAAAGCTCAGAGGCAGTGTGCCATTCCAGGGTTGAAATCTGCGTGTCAGGGGGTACAGAGGTGTAGTCTATGCGGGTTTTGACCTCAATCCCGGCTATGTGGAGGTCGGCAAAAGGTGACCAGGAAGGTATCTCTTTGACCCAAGCGGTGCAGCCGGTCATCTCGTTGGAGGTTCGCTGGAAGCGCATGAGGCCGGCTAAGGATACACCTCCTTCCGGAGGCTTCCCCGGCTCGGCTTTTATGTAGGGATAGCTTCCGGCCAGGACCAGGAGCCCGAAGAGCAGGGCCAACACGGGCCTATCACGCACTTCCGCCAGGACCAGGGAAGAAAGAAAGGCCATGGAAAAAATTGGGATTATGAGCCACCGCCACGGGAATTGAGCGAACCGGACAAAAGCCACCTTCTCCCACAGAGGCATGGAGGCTTGAAGGGTAAGGAAAACGGTAAGGACTGTTATCGTCAGGAAGAAGAAGGCCTGTGCCTTGATTTTACCCTTTAGCCGCGGGATAGCCGCCAGTGAGAGGATAGTCAAGCCAAAAGGCACAATCCCCAACTGAAAGCCAAGCTTATCATCGGGCCCAGCCTCGCTTATCCCAAAACCCCATCGCGGAGAGAAAAGCTGGAAAAAGTAGACGAAATGGTCCCAATACCGGTAATACCCACCCATCCATTGGTCAGTCCGAACGTATCTAAACTCAACGAAGGCCGGAAGCCAGAAGAAAGCGCTCAGCGCAAGCCCCAAAAGTAAACCGAAGGAAGGGGGAAGAGCAGCGTGAAGGAATTCCCCGAAGGCCATCAGACCATATAGAGGCGAGAACCTCTCCCGAGGTAGTTCTTCATAAGCCCTCAAGCCTGCCAGTAGAAGAAGGTAGACGGCCAAAATCGGGGTAACAACTAAGGCTACCAAGTTGCTGGTGACCATGAGCAATGCATAAGCAAAGGCTGTGCCGGCTAAAGCGTTCCACCGTGGCCTTTCCACACTCTCGTAAACCCCCCAGAAAACCAGAGGGATGAAAGCCAATGATACCGCCTCGGCCAAGGCTGCCCGGACGTAAAGGTCAAAAATGTGGTAGGGGGCATATAGGTAGACCATTGCCCCCAAGAAAGCGGCCCCGGAACCAACCATTCTCCTCAGGAACAGGAACATGGCCAGGCCAGAAGCAAGGATGGAAAGGCCAAAGACAATTTTAACCGAGGTTGGGATGTCAAAGCCCAAGAGGTGGAAAATTTCTCCGAGGTAAGATGGGAAAGGGCCATAGATGTTGAAGAAGGGGTAACCGTAGCCGAAGGCAAAGTCCGGCGACCACCTGGGGTACAAGATGCCATCCTTTATGGAGCGGTCAAGCTCCAGGATGAAGAAGACGTTGTGGCGAGCATCGTGGGCATTCCAGAAGTAGCCAGGCATGAAAAGGGGGCCCATGAGCGGTATTGAGAACAAAATGGTAAGGAGTAGATAGAGGTCAAAGCCTCGGCGCATTTCTCCTCGCCCACAGCCAAAGTATTGCCAAACCCAGCAAGGTAGCCAAAGTACCGGTCAACCCACCCTCGGGGCCAAAACTTCCACCGGAAAAAGGCAAAGCACCAGAGCTTATCTCCAAGGCAAGGAGGCTTGGGAACCTCAATCCACTCACCGGAAAGCCGAAAACCGGCCCTTGGAAATAGTTCCAGGAGAAATGCAAAGCTATGGGAAGCCAGAGATTTCGGGTCAAAAGGTAAGCCACGGCGAAGAGCAAGCCGGCCAAAACTATGTTGAGGAAAGCAAGCCAGGAAAAATGGGGGTTGAGGAAGTGGAAGGAAGAGAAAACCAGAGAGGAGATGCCAACCGCCCACCAGGTACCGAAAGCTTCTTCCAAATTCTGGAGGAAATACCCCCGAAAAGCTATCTCTTCATTTAGAGCGGCGGGGATGAGGAAGAGAAGGGTGAGGAAAAGGGCTTTGCCGGCTTGGGAGTAAGGAGAGAGATTGCCCACTTTTGCCCAGCCGGCCAGGACATGCGTAGCGAACACCAAAGCCATCAGAAGGAACCCTAAAGCAAACCCTAAACCTATTTCCTTCAGCCAGCTTTTCTTCACCTCAAATCCCAGGCTTCGGAAGCTTTTACCGTCTAAAAGGCGCCTGAAGAGGAACACCAGCAGGCAAACACTGGCCGTGCTCACCAGCTCTACGCCGATGAATAAAGGCGACACAATCTGATAACTTGGGGGCTGGCCGCTGAAAAGGGAGAAGGCTAAGGCAAAAATTGTCCCGCTAAAAACAGAGGTCAGGAAGTAAAAGGGGATGAAAATGAGAGCCCTCCATGCGGGGTGAAGCCTGTTATCTCTGAGGATAAACCTTCGCCAACTCATCTCCTCTTCCTCTCCAGCAATTCCCGATAGAACTCCAAGACCCTGCGAGCCATTTCCTCTACCGAGAAAGAGCGAGCGTAGGAGCGGGCCCTTTCGCCCATTTGCCGGCGGATTGCCTCCTCCTCCAGCAAAAACTTTATCGCCTTAGCCAGAGCCTCCGAATCGCACGGAGGAACGACTAAGCCCGTTTCCCCATCCCTGTTTACCCAAGAAGTCCCTGTCCCAAGCTCGGTGGAGACCACTGGCTTACCGGCAGCCATGGCCTCAATCAAGACGGTCCCGAAAGCCTCGCTACGGTGGGAAGCGGGAAGGACAAATACATCGCAAGCTTGGTAGAAAGCGGGCAGCTTCTCATCCTCCACTTCCCCAAGGAAGAAGACCTTACCATCAAGCCCCATTTCCGAAGAAAGCCTCCTCCAAGCCGCTTCCATCGGCCCTGAGCCAACGATAAGGAGTGTGGCCTGAAGGCTTCTCATGGCCTCTAAAAGGTAAGGGATTCCTTTGTAGTAGCGCAGCTTACCCACAAAGAGGATTAAGGGGATACCATAGCGCCGGCGAATAGCTTCAACTTCTTCCCTCTGAACCGAGGCAAAGCGCTCCACCTCCACTCCGAGAGGAATCACGGTGCATTTATCTCTAAAAAGCCTCAAGTAAGGGGAAGAATCCAGGTACCGCGGGCTCGTAGCGATGATGCCATCGGCCTTGCTGAGGATGCGGAGGAGCAGGGGGTGGTAAAAAGTGAGGATTAGCTTCTGGCGCACCACATCGCTGTGGTAAGTCATGACGGTAATCTCCCCCCGGCCGAAGAGAAAATTGGCCACCTCGCCGGGGGGATAGGGGAAGTGGAGGTGCACCACTTGGGCTGGAATTTTCCCAATCAAGCAGAAGAAGGAAAAACTCAAAGGGGTTGAAACCAAATGGGTGAGCCGGGCCGCTTTTATCACCCTGACCCCTTCAAGGTTTTCCTCCTTGGTCCTCGGCCCGAGATTGGTCACTAAAACCGCCACCTCGTGGCCTTGGCGGACCTGTTCCCGGGCTAATAGGCGGATGTGGTTTTCAATCCCTCCGATGACCGGAAAGTAGTCCTTGTAAACGTGGAGGATACGCATCGCTCAGCCGGAAAGCCCCTCGGCCAGTTTCTCCCAATCAAAGTGTGGACCGGGGTCAATCTTGGTGTTATCTAAGGCGCAATGCCCAAGTATACCCCTAAAGGAGGCCAATTGGGAGGCATCACTATGGTAGTTTCCCGGCCCTTCCGGTGGGTAATTGGGTGGGATGGCGTGCTTGCGGCACAGGTAACGGACCAGCTTAATTAGGCTTTCGTATTGGGCATCGGCGTAAGGTTCCCAGTAACCTCCACCAACTTGAACGGCCTCGCCGTTATATGGGTAGTCATTCCAAGTAAGGAAACTGCCGTTAGTCTTCCTGAGAGGCCCCCAGTTTACTATCTCAATGCCTATGCCTCTCTCGTTGGGGCGGATTACCCTGGCTCTCTCCTCCCGCTTGCGGTTTTCCTCTTCCGAAAGGCCGGGCCTCGGGGGTATGCCGGCGTGCCAAGCTGTGTCCTCGTCCCGAACAAGTTGGTAAATGGTTCCATCCTTACCCACAAGGTAATGGGCACTTACCCTCGCCCTCGGGTTCTTGAACCAGGAAATAGTCCCTTCGGCGCTTCCGCTGGCGGTGTAGTGGATAACTATGAGGTCTATGGGATTACCGCCCCTTCCGGGAGTATAGTTAGGGATTGGCCCAGCCTGTACCAGGGGCGGGGCTTCTATTTCTTCCGGGATAGTAGGTAAAGAGATGCCCAAAATTTGGGCAAGTAGCCGGCGTTCTTCTGGAGTTAGGCCAGTGAGGGCTTCTATTGGAGGGCCTGAGTAAAGGTCATAGCGATTTTGGACCAGGTGGGTAAGGCCGGCTCTCTTGAGAAGAGCCCAGCCATTTTCCCCCTTGCTTTCGGCCAGCTTGTAGATAGCAGTGATAATGTCCTGATTGGTGAAGAGGCGGGGTAAGGCTTCTTCCGGCAGCTCCACAGTGTATTCTCCGGGGGTAAGTTTATCGGGGGGGCCGTACTTCTCTTGGATAAGCTCAAGGCATTTCCGGATTTCCTGAGGAGTAAAGCCCTGGGCCTTTAAAACCTCCTCCGGGCCAGGGATTCTAAAGGTTATGATTTTTTGGGGCATTTTTCCCTCCGAGGATATTATTGGCAGGCCATTTCTTCCGGCCAGTCCAGCATCATCACTTTAACCTTAGACCCAGCTTCGGCCTTCTTCCAATCCTCCGGTATTATGGCCAAACCGTTAGCCTTAACCATTGAGGTAAGTATACCAGAGCCCTGGGCTCCGGTTAGCCGAGCATACCATCCATCTCCCCTTCTCTCCACAATTACCCTTATGAAATGCCTCCGGTCGTCTTTATGTGGTATCTCGTCCATGAGGATTGCCTCAATAGTCGGCTTCTCCAGGCAAGTCCTCCCCTGCATTTTGAGGATGGCCGGCCGGGCGAAAAGCTCAAAAGCGACCATTACCGATACCGGATTACCAGGTAGGCCAAGGAGCGGGACTTTCCCATTGAGCACTCCGAAGGCCAAAGGTTTGCCCGGCTTCATCCTTACTCGCCAAAAAGTGATTTCACCTTCTATAGCCAACACCTCTTTTACCAGGTCAAAATCCCCTACTGAAACCCCGCCTGAGGTCAGGATTAAATCTGCCCTTTTTTCAACCCCCTCCCGTAACTTAGCCGCCAGCTCTTCTCGTCTATCGCGGGCTATACCGAGGATTATCGGTATGCCGCCGTATTTTATGACCTGGGCCGCATTGGAGTAAGTGTTGGTATTGCGGATTTTCCCAGGGCCTGGGGTCTCCCCTAAGTCCACCAGCTCATCTCCTGTGGCCAAAATAGCCACCCTTGGCCTGCGTATAACTTTAACCCTCTTTTTCCCGAGGGCGGCCAACATCCCTATCTCTGCAGGCCTTATGAGCGTGCCTTTAGGCAGCTTAAGCTCCCCCTTCTTAACGTCTTCCCCTGCCTTGCGTATTTCTGTTCCCGGCTTCACCTCTTTGAGGATATAAATTGTATCGCCTTCCCGGCGGGTATCCTCAAAACGCACCACAGCATCGGCTCCGGGGGGTATAGGCGCACCGGTCATTATCCTGATAACTGTACCAGGCTCAACGGCTTTTTCGCTTATGTATCCGGCCGGGACCTCGTGGATTATGCGGAGGGGGCGAGGGTTTTCAGGAGAAGCTCCTTCCGTATCCTCAGCCCTGACGGCATAGCCATCCATAGCGCTATTATCCAAGGGGGGTATATCCATATCGGCGAACACATCCTCGGCCAGGACCCTGCCCAGGGAATCCAGCAAATCCACCTCCTCAGGCTCCAGGGGGTGAAACATGGAAAGGACCTTCTCCAAAGCTTCTTCCACACTTATCATGGGGTAAAATTCCTCCATAGGCTTACTCCTTGCGTATTCTGGCGCATTATACCAAAAATCCGGGGAAGAGCCAAAGGGGGCCATCAGGCGCCCCCGAAACCAAAATTATGGGCGAGTAACCCGCTCTTACCGACTCGCCCCGAGCCAAGTACGGGCGTAGCGTCGCTACGCCCCTACATTGAACCGGGGGTGGAAGGGGTGAAGCCCCATCCCAGGAGGTTTGGGAGATGTGCCCACACAAAACCAAAAGAGGGAACGAGTAGCCCACATTAGCAACCACGCCACGAGTGGGACCCAAAACGCTGGCGAACCCTCAGCCAACGGGGGTGGGCAAACGGGGGTCCAGGGGGGCGAAGCCCCC
>Ga0209225_1000467_pt1 | contig 46764 bp, 49 predicted proteins | sample WasSprMetagenome_FD_184732 | JGI IMG/M metagenome (GOLD analysis project Ga0209225, IMG submission 184732) | Sulfidic aquatic microbial communities from Washburn Spring, Yellowstone National Park, USA - WS (SPAdes) (version 3) | ecosystem: Environmental > Aquatic > Thermal springs > Hot (42-90C)... | reverse complement strand
AGATGAAAGTGGAAGAAGAAGACCTGTTCCAATTCCAGGGAGTGAAGAAATATTACCATTTGATACAATTATAGTTGCAATAGGGCAATCTCCCAGTCCTTTAATTCCAAAAACATATCCAGAGTTGAAAACAGGAAAACATGGAAATATTATAGTTGACCCTGAAACATGCAAGACAAATATAGAAGGGATTTATGCAGGAGGGGATATAGCAACAGGGGCAGCAACAGTTATAAGTGCAATGGGTATGGGTAAAAAGGCAGCAAATTCAATAATTAATTATTTACTAGAGAAAGAACAAAATCAATAAGTGACAGGGGGTTGCCATTCCCAGAGTTGTAACTGATTTTTATCTACAGGACATTCTATTTTAGGCATAATCAATTCATGGTTTGGAAAATTACCACAATCAAATTTAATACCCTTTCTTGCAAGTTCAACAGGACATTTTTTATAAATAAAATGGAATATTTCAAAGGCCTGACATCCATCTGAAGTTCTACCACAATTTTTACAGACGAATTTTGGTATTACACTCATTCCTGCTTTAATAAAATAACCTTTAAATTCAACCTCTCCTCCACATTTCATACATGTCCCTTTCATTTTTGAAAAATTTACTTTTATGAAAGAAATACTAAGTTTTGTTTTATCAAATTCCTCTATATAATCTTTTGGTAATGCTATCAATTTTGGTAAAGTTATCCCAATTCTATCGCTTCTTTCATAAATTTTTGGAGCAAATCTTGTTATATATTTTGAAAATCTTGCATCATCAATTTCCCTTGCAGTATTTGGAGAAGCACTCATTATATTTAAAAGGAAACCACATAAAAACATACCAACTATTGAACCAGTAAAGACACCTAAAATTCTATCAACTATATGCTTTATATATACCTTTTTTCTTAATACTTCAATACCAACAATAACTGAAATGATGAAAAGGAATGAAAAAAGATGGAAAAACAAAATATCAACAGGGGTTCCTTTAATATTAAATTTGGAAAATAGATTTACAGGTGCCTTATATGCGATTGAGGAAAGTGAAATTCCAACTATTATTCCTATAATATCTATGATTCCACCAACAAACCCTCTTGTAATTCCTATTAAAATACCACTTAAAAAGACAACAATTAATATAAAATCAATTCCAGTCATAGAAAAATAATACCATAAATAAAAAAAAGAAAAAAGGGCTACCCAAATAGGTAGCCCTTTCAATCAAAAATTTTTAATCTTCTTTCTCTCCCTGTCTTTCTTTCATTCTCTCTCTCCACATCTTTTGCATCTCTTCCATCTTTTTCTTAAATTCCTGATATTCTGAATTTGTTGATAGTTTCTGCTGTAATTTCTCATTAAGTTGTTTCTGCAATGTCTTTATCTGCTGGTCTAAATTTTTCAGTTCAGGGTCACTCTCAATTGTTTGTCTTTCTATCTCCATCATCTTTTTTCTTATCTCAAATCCCTCTCCAAATGGTCTTTCTCCTCTCTGAAACTCGTGTTTTTCTCTTGGACCCCTTTGCTGAGCATTCAATTTTACCTGAGTTAAGCCCAGAAACAATAAGCATACAAGCAAAGGCATAAATAATTTTTTCATTTTTTCACCTCCTTTCTTTTTTCTTTAAATTCTTTCCACATTTCAAACAACCTTTTCCTTAAATTTTGATATTCTTCATTATCTTTCAATTTTTCATCAAGTTTTTTTCTCATTTCTCTTTTTAAACTTATAATTTCATCCCAGAGATTTTTTAATTCAGGGTCATTTTCAACTGTCTGTTTTTCTATTTCTCTCATCTTTTTTCTTATTTCAAGATATTCTTTAAGATTTTCTCTTATATCAGGTGGCATATTTTCTGGTAGTATTTGTTTTTTAAATTCAGTTTGAGTTGGTTTTAATTGCTTTCGTTTTACTTCATCCGAATAAAGACCTGTTGATAATAGGAAACTTATAATATATATGATAATCAGTTTTTTCATTTTTTTCCCTCTTTTTTCTATTAATTTAGACATTTGAAAATTAAAATGGTTTAGTGTATTATAATAATTTTAAAAATGAAGAAAAAACTTGCAATTTTTGATTTTGATGGAACACTTGTTGATGCTTATGAATCTATTTATAAAACAATTAATTTTATTTCAGAGAAATTGAATTATAAAAAATTTGAATATGAGGAAGTAAAAAGAGCAGTTGGTAAAGGGGACCTTCAACTTGTTAAAACACTTTTTAAGGATAAATATAAAATTGCTCATTCTCTTTACAGGGAAAATTATTTAAATTTTTTAAAAAATAATGTTAAGGTTATTGATGGTGTAATTGATTTTCTTGAAGAACTGAAAAAAAGAAATATAAAAATTGCAGGAGCAACAAATAGGGCAAAATTTTCTTTAGAAAGATTGCTTAAAGAAACAGAACTTGAAAAATATTTTGATTTTGTTTTATGTGCTGATGATGTCTCTCAACCGAAACCAAATCCAGAAATAATTTTGAAGATTATAAATCATTTTAAATTTGAAAAAAATGAAATATTTTTTGTTGGAGATATGGATATTGATTATGAAACAGGAAAAAATGCAGGAGTTGATACATATATTGTGTTAACAGGCTCTTCAAAAAAAGAGGATTTTGATAAATATGATTCACCTCTAATTTTCAGCAATATTAAAGAGGTCAAAAAATTTTTAATTGAAAGTAAATTGATTTAAGATTATAATAATGAAAAAAAGGAGGAAAAATGGAAATAATAGATGTTTATGCAAGACAGATACTTGATTCAAGAGGAAATCCAACAATTGAGGTAGATGTAACTGTTGAAGGAGGAATACTTGGAAGAGCAGCAGTTCCATCTGGTGCATCCACTGGAGAAAGAGAAGCACTTGAAATAAGGGATGGAGGTAAGGATTTTCTTGGCAAAGGAGTAATGAAGGCGGTTAAAAATGTTAATGAGATTATAGCACCTGAAATTGAGGGAGAGAATGTTCTTGAGCAGAGATATATTGATTATAAAATGATTGAACTTGATGGAACAGAAAATAAATCAAATCTTGGTGCAAATGCAATATTGGGTGTAAGTTTGGCTGTCTGTCGTGCTGCTTCAAATTATCTCAATGTTCCTTTATATTTTTATATTGGAGGATTGTGTGCAAATATAATGCCTGTCCCGATGTGTAATGTTATAAATGGTGGATTACATGCTGATAATAATCTTGATATTCAGGAATTTATGATTGTTCCAATTGGAGCAAAAAGTTTTTATGAGGGTTATAAAATGGTTGCAGAGGTTTTCCAGATGCTTAAAAAAATACTCAAAGAAAAAAATTATTCAACTTCTGTTGGTGATGAAGGAGGATTTGCTCCAAATTTAAATAAAAATGAAGAGGCAATAGAATTGATTTTAATGGCTATTGAAAAAGTTGGTTATAAACCAGGAGAGGATATTTCAATTGCAATAGATACTGCTGCCTCATCCTTATATGAAGATGGATTCTATAATTTTGAAGGCAAAAAGATTAGGTCAGACGATTTAATAGAATTTTATGAAAGAATTGTTTCAAAATATCCCATTTATTCTCTTGAAGATGGACTTGCAGAAAATGACTGGGATGGATGGAAAAAATTGACTCAACTTCTTGGGAATAAAATTCAACTTGTTGGTGATGATATATTTGTTACAAATCCTAAAATTTTTAAAGAAGGAATTAAACAGAAAATAGGTAATGCAATATTAATAAAGGTAAATCAGATAGGAACTCTTACAGAAACACTTGAAACAATTGAGATGGCAAAACAGAATGGATATAATACTGTTATCTCTCACAGGAGTGGAGAAACAGAGGATACATTTATAGCAGACCTTACAGTTGGAACTAATGCAGGTCAGATAAAGAGTGGTTCATTGAGCAGGTCAGAGAGATTATGTAAATATAATCAACTTTTGAGAATAGAAGAAGAACTGGGAGAGAAAGCAAAGTATTATGGTGAAATAATAAAAGAAAAATGCGGAAAATAATGAATAACTGGTTTTTAATTGTAAGTGTTGTTTTTTTTATCCTTTTTATTATAAGATTAAAATCTTATTATAACACCTATAAAACACTCAAATTTTACCAGAGTGAGATAAATAGATTGAAAGAAGAAAATAGAATTCTTGCTGAAAAAATAGAAAAGATTAAAAATGACCCGTATTATGTTGAAAAAATCTTAAGGGAAGAATATGGAATGATAAAAAATGGAGAATTTGTTATAAAGATGGGAGATTAATATGTATCCATTTAAATTTGTAAGGGAAAATATTGATTTATTGAAAAAAGTTTGCGAAGTTAAAAATCAGAAAGTTGACTGGAATAGATTTGAAGAACTTGATAATGAAAGAAGAAGATTGATTGGATTTGTTGAAGAAAGGAAAAAGTGGCAAAAGGATTTAACAGAAAAAATAGCAAGAGAAAAGGAAGATAAGGAAGCGGTTGAGCCACTAATAAATCAGGCAAGAAAATATTCTGATGAGATAAGAGATGCAGAAAAAAGAATAAATGAAATTGAAAAAGAACTTGAAAAGATAATTTCTTTTATTCCAAATATTCCTCATTCTTCAGTTCCTGTTGGAAAAGATGAAAAAGATAATAAAATAGTAAGAGAGTGGGGAGAAATAAAAGAGAAAAATTTTAAAATTCTGCCTCACTGGGAAATAGGAGAGAAACTCGGTATTATTGATTTTCCAAGAGGTGCTAAAATTACTGGCAGTTTTTTCCCTGTCTTTAAAGAAAAAGGTGCTTTACTTGTTAGAGGATTAATAAATTTTATGCTTGACCTTCATATAAAGAATGGTTTTAAGGAGGTCTGGGTTCCTGCAATTGTAAATAGGGATAGTTTATTCAATACAGGACAACTTCCTAAACTTGAAGATGATATGTATTATCTTGAAAGAGATGATTTTTTTTTAATACCAACAGCAGAAGTTCCTGTAACAAATCTGCATAAAAATGAAGTTTTGAATGAAGATAATTTGCCAATTTATTATGTTTCCTATACTCCCTGTTTTAGAAGAGAAGCAGGTGCATATGGTAAGGAAACGAAAGGACTTATAAGGGTTCATCAGTTTGATAAGGTTGAACTTGTGAAATTTACAAAACCGGAAAATTCATATGAAGAACTTGAAACATTACTTAATGAAGCAGAAAAAGTATTACAATTACTAAATTTACCATACAGAGTCGTTTTGTTATGTACTGGTGAATTAAGTTTTGCAGCCAGTAAATGTTATGATATTGAAGTATGGTGTCCTGGAATTGAAAAATGGCTTGAAGTTTCTTCCTGTTCAAATTTTGAGTCATTTCAGGCAAGAAGGGCGAATATTAAATTTAAAAGAAAGGATGGTAAAACTGAATATGTTCATACATTAAATGGTTCAGGAATTGCACTTCCAAGAACAATAATTGGTATACTTGAAAATTATCAGACAGAGAGTGGAGAGGTGATTGTTCCTGAAGTTTTAAGGGATTATATGAAAATTGAAAAGATATCTATATAAAAATGTCTGAAAAATTAAAAATTCATATTTTTACATTAATTTATTTCCTCATTATAATTTTTTTATCCTGGATTTTGAAATGGTTCTGGGATTATATACTTCCCAAAATAGTTAGAAAGGGTAAACTTGATATCAAAATACTTAATAAAATGAGAAATGGAGTAATTGCTTTTATATTTTTTTCTGGTTCGAGTATTTTATGGGAAAGAACATCAGTTTTGATTACAGAAGCAAGTCCAACGCTTGAAAAATTTATAATGAATATCCCTAAAATTATTTATTCCTTAATTGTCATTTCAATATGCTTTATTGTAAGTGGAATTGTTGATGGTTTTGTTGAATGGTATCTTGAAGAAATTGCAAACAGGACAAAAACAAAAATAGATGAAGAATTTATGATATTATTTAAAAGGATTTCAAGAATAATAATTTTTTTCATTGGAATTACAATAATATTAAATAAATTCAATCAACCAATAACAAGTTTGCTTGGAGCAGCGGGTATTGCTTCTTTTGCAATTGCTTTTGCAGCACAGGATACACTTTCAAATATGATTTCAGGATTTTTTATAGTTATTGATAAACCATTTAAAATTGGAGATAGAATTAAACTTGCAACAGGTGAAATTGGAGAAATAGTTGAAATAGGAATGAGAAGAACAAAAATTTTATCACCTGAAAATAATATAATCATTGTTCCAAATTCAGAAATAGCAAAAACAAGAATAGTAAATTTCAGTTATCCGGACACAAAAATAAAAATAAGTTTAAAGATAGGAACAAATTTAATTTCAGATACTGAAAAGGTTAAAAATCTTTTATTAAATATTTGTAAAAATAATCCCTTTATAATAGAAAATAAATCAGAAGTTTATCTGGTTGAAATTACTTCTTCACAGGCAGTTTTTTCTTTAAATTTTTCAATTGATTATAAAAATGAAAAGGAGGTCATTGATAAATTGATAGAAGAGTTAAAAATAGAATTCCAAAAAGAAAAAATTGATTTGATTTTTATAAGAAAGGAGCAATATGTTTGATAAAAGCATAGAAAGAGAGGTTGAGAGAATAAAAGATGAAATTATTGAATGGAGAAGAGATTTTCATATGTATCCTGAACTCGGGTTTGAAGAATATAAAACTTCTGAGAAAATACAGAAAATATTGAAAGAAATTGGCATTCCTTATGAGATAAAAGGGAAAACCGGTGTAATAGGATTTATAAATAAAAATTCAAAACAAACTATTGGATTAAGAGCAGATATGGATGCTTTACCTATAAATGAGGAAACAAATCTTCCATTTTCTTCAAAAAATAAAGGAGTAATGCATGCCTGTGGTCATGATGGACATATAACTGTTCTTCTTGGAATTGGCAAAGTTTTGTTTAAATTTATTGATTATCTAAAATATAATGTAAAATTAATCTTTCAACCCTGTGAGGAAAAACCACCTGGAGGAGCATCTATTTTGATAAAAGAAGGTGTTATTGAAGATGTTGATTTTTTGATTGGATACCACTTTTTTTCTGATATTCCACTTTATAAAGTTTATATTGAGAGCGGTTATGTGATGGCTAATACAGATAGATTTGAAATAATAATAGAAGGGAAGGGTGGACATGGAAGTACTCCACATCTTACAAATGACCCTATAGTTTGTTCATCTTTTTTAATAAGTAATTTGCAGACAATTATTAGTAGAAAAATAAGTCCTTTTGAACCATCTGTAATTTCAATATGTAAAATAAAAGGAGGAGAAGTGTTTAATGTTATTCCTGATAGAGTTGAAATAGAAGGCACTGTTAGGACTTTATCAGAAAGGACAAGAAGGAAAATAAAATCAGAAATTAAAAATATTACAGAAAAAATTACATCATCCTTTAAATGTAAATGTATATTCAGATATGATTATTATTCACCTGCTTTAAAAAATGACACCAGATTGACTGAAAAAATAAAACAGATTAGCAGAAAAATTTTATCTCAAAAATATTTTTATAATTATCATCCTATAATGGGAGGAGAAGATTTTGCATTTTATTCAAGAATTGTTCCTTCAACATATATCTTTATAGGAAGTGGTAAAAAGAGTGGAGTTCATCATAGCAGTAAATTCAATCTTGATGAGAGAGTTTTACCTTTTGCTGTTAAATATTTGAGTCAGTTGGTTTTAATGTTTGATTGAAATCTAAGGAGGAGGGAATATGAAAAAAATAATTTTTGTTTATGGTGGATGGGAAGGACATCAACCAAAGGAAACAACAGAAATATTTGCTAAAATTATGGAGAAAGAAGGATATGATATTGAAATGGAATGCGCTCTGGGCTATAGGTGATTATAAAAAATTTGACAGATTTTAAAAACTATGTTAGATTTAAAAAAAAGGAGGGGAAAATGAAGGTATTAAAATATTTTTGGATAGTGGTTATAATTATAGGTTTTTTTGGATGTCAGTGTCCAAAAGTAGTAAAGAAGAAATTTTTAGAGGAGAAGAAGGAAGAAAAAATTGAAGAGAAAAAGCCAGAAGTAATAAGTATATTAAAACCTGAGGAAAAACCAGTAGTGAAAGTTGAAGAAAAACCAGTTGAAGAAGCAAAAGCAACAAAGGAAGAGGTTCAGAAAGCAATAAAAGGGGAAGAAATACCTGTTCCAGAGATACCAAAAGGAAAGAAATTTGTAAGACCTGAGGAAATAAGTGCAGAACTTGCTCAAATTTTTAAAAATATATATTTTGATTTTGATAAATATGATATAAGACCTGATGCTGCAGAAACACTTAAAAAAATAGGTGAATATATGTTAAAGAATACTGATATAAAAATTTTAATAGAAGGACACTGTGATGAGAGAGGAACAAGAGAATATAATCTTGTTCTTGGAGAACAGAGAGCATTAAGTGCAAGAAGATATCTTGTTGCTATGGGTGTTTCTCCAAAAAGGATGTATACAGTTAGTTATGGTGAGGATATGCCAGCAGACCCGGGACATAATGAAGAAGCATGGGCAAAAAACAGAAGATGTGAATTTAAAATTGAAGTTGAAAAATGAAAAAATTTATAATCCCTTTAACATTAATTTCATTTCTTATTTTTTCAGGCTGTGCAGATATTGCAACAAAAGATGATATAGATATAGTAAAAGAAAAAGTTAGCAATGTTGAGGATGATTTTTATGCAACTGTTAAACAGATTTCTGAAAGATTTCAAAATATTGAAAATGATTATAATCAGAAAGTAATAAATCTTAATAATAATTTAAAAGAACTAAGTGATAAAATTTTGGTTTTGAATAATGAAATTAATTCTTTAAAAGAAGAAATAAAATTAATAAAAGGTAAAATAGATGAATTAAAATTTGAGTATGATGAAAAGTTAAAAAAAGTGAGCGATGATTATACAGAAAAAAATCTTGAGACAAAAAGAGATATAGAGGGGTTAAAAAAAGCATATAATGATTTAATCACAACTACTTCAAATTTAAATAAAAATTTTTCTTCCATTCAGACGGATATATTAAATTTAAGAGATTCACAGGTGAAAATAATTGAAAGTTATAAAGATTTACCACAGAAAATTGAGAATATCGAAAAGAGAATTAATGAAAATAATCAGATTATACTTGAAGAATTGACAAAACATGAAAGTGAAATATATCAAATAAAAAAAGAAGTTTTTGGAAAAGAAGCCAAAGAAATTTCAGGTCAGCAAGTAGAAGAAAGGCCATTTAAATCAATATTGAAATCAGAGAAATCCAAATATTATATAGTCCAAAAAGGAGACTATTTAACAAAAATTGCTCAGAAATTTAATACATCAGTTAGTGAAATTAAAAAATTAAATAATTTAAAATCTGATACAGTTTATCCCGGGCAGAAACTCTTAATTCCATAAAAAAACGCCCCCAGCCGGACTCGAACCGGCGCTACCACCTTGAAAGAGTGGTGACCTAGACCACTAGTCGATGGGGGCAATCCCAAATAATATATAATTATAACAAATTTTGAAATTTTTGTCAATATAATTTAAAATGTTTCAAAAAGGGAAAACAATGAATCAATGGGAAGCAATTATAAAAGTTTTAGTTTCAGGTATATTAAGTGGAATAATTGGATTTGAAAGGGAAAGACATGGAAGAGAAGCAGGTTTAAGAACTATGATTCTTGTTGGGATGGGGACAACAATAATTTTAATTTCATCCTTTCAGGTTTATTATATATTTTCAAATATACAGAATCCTTTAATTCGTCTTGACCCTGCAAGAATTGCATATGGAGTTGTAACTGGAATTGGATTTCTTGGTGCAGGTGTAATTGTAAAGGACAAAAGGAGAATTAGAGGTCTTACAACTGCTGCTTGTTTATGGTTTGTCACTTCCATTTCTCTTGCAGTTGGTGTTGGTCTTTATATTCTCTCATTATTTCTAACATTAATTTCAGTAGCGATGCTTTATTTTTTGAAAATTATAGAGAAGAAGATACCCATTGATGAATACAATATATTTTCAATAAAGATTAGAGATGATATAGAGTTGAAAAATAATATAATAGGTTTAATTGAAAAGGAAAATTTCAAAATTTTATCAATGCAAATTGAGAGGAATAAGGAGGAGAGAACATTAGATTTAATTTTTACACTTAGATACAGAAAACCTCAAAATCCAGAAATTATTTTTGATAAAATTTCTGAAATTGAGGGTGTTAAAAATGTAAAATTAGAATAAACCAATAGTTATAAAAGAAACAATTATTCCTGCCATTAATATCCCACCAATAACTCCTATAATAAAATTTTTAAACTTAAGTTGAAAAATAACAGAAGCGATTGTTCCTGTCCATGCACCTGTAGTTGGTATAGGTATTCCAACAAATATTAAAAGTCCAATTGTTTCATAAGTTTCAATAATTTTTGATTTTTTCTTTGTTCTATTTATTAGCCAGTCATTAAATTTTTTCCCGTATTTAAATTTATTAGAAAATTTTATAAATTTCTCAAGGAAAAAATATAGTGGAATAACAGGTAAAATATTGCCGATTATAGAAATAAGAAAAACAAAATGGAAAGGGATTGAATGTTTTAAACCATAAGGAATAGCACCTCTTAATTCAGAAATAGGCGACATTGCAAGAATAAATGTAATTAAAATATGTTTTATTTCTCCCATCCTTCTTTTCCTATTAATGGAACAAATTGACATCCACCAAGATTTATTTTTTCAATTTCCTTTCCTCTTTTTATTACAAGAATTAAATCCTGAAAAAATCTATCACCAACCGGCATAATTAATCTTCCTTCATTTTCACTTAACTGAAATAATAAAGTATCTGGAATTTTAGGTCCTGCTGCAGTTACAATAATTCTATCATAAGGACTGTATTCTTTCCATCCAAGTGTTCCATCCCCAATTTTTATTTTTACATTATATCCAAGTTTTCTCAATATATTTTCTGCTTTCTTTGCAAGTGATTCAATTCTTTCAACAGAATAAACTTCACAACCAATTTCTGCAAGTATTGCTGATTGATAACCACTTCCTGTTCCAATTTCAAGGACCTTTTCCCCTCCTTTTAGTTTTAACGCTTCTGTCATAAGGGCAACTATATATGGCTGACTTATTGTCTGTCCTTCTCCAATTGAAAGGGGCGTGTCCTCGTAAGCATATTCCCTCAAATTTTCCGGGACAAATTCTTCTCTTGGAACTTTCAGGAATGCAGAAATTACCTTTTTATCTTTTATGCCCCTTGCAATTATCTGCTCCTCAACCATTTTTCTTCTTAATTCTTCCATTTTTCTTTAATTAACGATGAATAAAAAATAAATAAAATCATTCTGAAAAATCTGAAAGTATCTTTAACTGGTTTGATTTTACTTTTTTCTTTGTTATAGATTGTTTCAATAGGAATTGATTTTATTTTAAACCTTTGCCAGGCACTTTTTATCAATATTTCTGACTCTGTTTCAAAATGTGAAGTATATAATTTTACTTTCCTCAAAACATCTATTTTTATTAATCTAAAACCACACTGAGTATCGGGAATCCATTGAAAAGAAAGAAAAGATATTAAAACTGACATTGATAGATTTGTAATTCTTCTTATAAATGGCATATTTTCTGAAAAGATATCTCTTTTGCCTATCCATATACCAACCTTTTCTTTTTTTCTATATTTTCTAACAAATTTTATTGCATCTTCTGGTAAATGCTGCCCATCTCCATCCATTGTTATCACTGCTTTAAAATTATTTTTTAATGCAAAATCAAATCCTGTTTTTAATGCTTCTCCTTTACCTTTACAGAATTCATGTGAAATAACAAAAACTCCTTCCTTTAATGCAATTTCTTTAGATTTATCTTTTGAACCATCATCAATAACAAGTATATTTTTAAAATTTTTTTTCAATTCTCTCAAAATATTTCCAATTGTTTTTTCTTCATTATGAACTGGAATTATAATTAAAATATCTTCATTCATTTTTTATAAACTTTCTTAAGTAATCCATTTTATTTAATTCAGGGTCAATTTTAAAAATTCTTTCAACTTCTTTTTTTGCAAGTTCTAAAAGTTCAATATCTTTGTGAATATCTCCAATTTTTAAAGGCAAAATTCCATGCTGTCTTGTCCCTAATAGGTCTCCAGGTCCTCTTAAATTATAATCAAGTTCAGAAATATCAAATCCGCTTTCTTTTTCTATAAAATTATTTAATCTCTCGTTTACTTCTTCATCTTCATTATATACAATTAAAAAGCAGTAACCAACTTCACCACTTCTTCCAACCCTTCCCCTTAATTGATGTAATTGAGCAAGTCCAAATCTTTCTGCCTGTTCAATAACAATAAAAGAAACATCTGGTATATCTATTCCAGTTTCAATAACTGTTGTTGAGATAAGTAAATTTATTTCTCTATCTTTCATTTTTTTCAAAACTTCTTCCTGTTTTTCTTTTTCCATTCTTCCATGTAAAAGCCCAATTTTTATATCAGGAAATTTTTCTTTTAATTCTTTATATTTTTCCTCAGCCGACTCTACATTTTCATTTCCTTTTATTGCTGGAGTAATGATAAAACCAATTTTATTCTGAGAGATTAAAAATTTTATAAATGAATATACTTTGTCTTTATTTTCATTTGAAAACATATAAGTTATTACCTGTCTTTGTCCCTTTGGTATTTCTCCAAGAGTGGAAAAATCCATATTTCCGAAAATTGTTAAAGCGAGCGTTCTTGGAATTGGTGTAGCACTCATTGAGATATAATGGACATTTTTACTTTTTTCTTTTAATAATTCCTGTTGGTTTACACCAAATTTATGCTGTTCATCTACAATTACAATTTTTAAATTTTTAAAATTAATTTTTTCATTTAAAATAGCGTGAGTTCCAATAATAACATTTATTTTACCATTTTCTATCTCATTTATTATTTTTGATTTTTCTTCTGTTTTGCCTGTTAAAAGAGACACATTTATTCCATCACTTAATAAAAATTCATTCCAGTTTATATAATGCTGTTGAGCAAGAATTTCTGTTGGGCATAAAAAAACACCCTGATATCCCATTTTACCGAATATCCATAAAGTAAAAATTGCTATGATTGTTTTTCCTGAACCAACTTCTCCATGAATTAATCTTCTTATTAATTTTCCATTTTTTAAGTCCTTTATTATTTCTTCCATTACTTCTTTTTGGTTTTCTGTAAGTTTAAAGGGCAAAAGTTTTTCAAATTCTTCTATAACTTTTTCATCAATTATATAAATTTTGTCATCTGTTTTCCTTTCCATATTCTTTTTCCACAAAAGATTTAGTTGAAAAATGAAAAATTCTCTAAAAATTAAATAATTTCTTGCTTTTTCAAGATTAATTTCAGAGACAGGGAAGTGTATATTTAAGAGAGCATGTTTAATATTGGAAATATTGAGAGCAAGTCGTCTATTAATTGGTAATATTTCTTCAGGATATTCTGTCAGATTTTTCAATACAAACTTTAAAATTTTTCTCATTATTTTTTGACTCAAACCTTTTGTTAACGGATAAACAGGCAAAATCCAGTCAATTTTTTTCTCTTCGTATTCTTCATAAAAAGGATTTATCATTTCAAATTCTTTATTAAAAAATTCAATTTTCCCATAAAATATAAATGTTTTTCCAATCTGGAATATTTTTTTTAAGTAAACCTGATTGAAAAATATTATATACAATATACCTGTTCCATCACTGACTGCAACCTTTAGATAATTTATTTTCCCGTATCCCTTTTTTTCCTCCCTTGCTATTACATTACCTTTTACAGTAACTTTCTCGCCCTCTTTTAAATTTGATATTTTTTTAATCTGTTTCAAATTTATATATTTTCTCGGGAAATAAAAGAGTAAGTCCTCAACTTTTTCTATCCCTATTTTTTTGAAACAATTATATTTTTGTCTACCTATTCCTTTTATTTGATTTATTGGTGTTTTTAAATTCATTTTTAATTAATTAAAAAGATTTTTTTCAAGTTTTTTATCTGATAAAAACTTATAAAATTTTAAAATTCTGATTATTTCAAGTGTCTGGGATTGATATAGTTTCCTTTCATCAATTTTTTCAATCAAACCAGAAATTATGGAGGAGAATAGAATAATATGGTCAATTCCTTTTTCCTTCATAATCTTTATTGACTCATTTTTTAAATTTGTTGTTGCTGGTAAACCGGGGATTATGATTATTTTTTTGTAATTGTCTTTAATTAAATCTTTCAAAATTTTATCTGTTTTTTCAAATGTTATTTCTTCATAGAATTTCTTTATTACCGAGGGAGTAAACTTTAATGTATGCCAGGATATGGGTTTGATAATTGCTTTATTTATGAAATTTATTTTTTCTTTTTCTATGATAAACTCATCTATTTCCCTAAATATTTTTTTAGAGTTTTGGACAATTAAGAAACTATCCTTCAATATAACATAAAAATCGTTTATTATAAAAAATTCTTTAACAATCTCAATTGCAGGTATACTCATTTTTTAATTAATTAAAAAACCCAAAAAATAACTTCCTTTTATAAAAATTGATATTACTGCACCAATGGCAAGATAAGGACCAAATGGGACATATTCATCAATTTTTTTCTTTTTCAATAAAATTAGCACTAAACTTATTAAAGTTCCAGAAAGTGAGCCAAAAAATAAAGTTAAAAAAACTGATTTCCATCCCAGAAAAGAACCTATCATTCCAAGTAGTTTAACATCTCCTCCTCCCATCGCCTCTTTTTTAAATAATAATTTACCCAAAAAACCTAAAAAAATTAAAATTCCTCCTCCAGTAATAACTCCCCAGAATGAATATAAAATACTTTCTATTTTTTTCAAATCATGAATTTCAGGGAAAAGAAAAGAAAATACCAAACCAAGAAAAATGCCAGGGAGAACAATAACATCTGGTATTAAAAAAGTATCAATATCAATAAAACTGATTATTACAAGGGAAAGGACGAGGAGATTATAAATAAAAAAAGAAGGAGAAATCCCAAATTTTTTGTAAACAATAGTAAATAAGATACCTGTGAGCAATTCTACTATGAAATATCTAAAAGAAATCGGTTTTTTACAATATCTGCATTTCCCTTTTAAAATTAAATAACTTATAAGAGGAATATTGTCATACCATTTTATATTTTTATTACAATTAGGACAGAAAGAACCAGGGAAAATGATTGATTTCCCTTTTGGCAATCTATAAATACACACATTTGCAAAACTCCCAAAAATAAGACCGATTACAAAAATTATTAAACCCATTTTAAAAATTATAATTCAAAACCCGATAAACTTCAAATTTTAAAATTTATGATATAATTTGAATTAAATGGAATTAAAATATGAAGAAGGAATAAAAATAAGAATTGATAAGTTTTTAAAAGAAAAAATTGGAATTTCAAGGGAAAGAGTGAAGAAATTAATAGAGGAAGGGAAAATTCTTTTAAATAATAAAAAAGTTGAGCCATCTTATCTCCTTAAAAAAAATGACATTATTAAAATAATTGAAGAAGAAATAAAAAAAGAAGAAGTAATAAAACCAGAAAAAGGGGAAATAGATATAATATATGAAGATGATGATATTATTGTGGTAAATAAACCTTCTGGAATTTTAACCCATCCAACTTCTCATATTAAAACAGGAACATTAATCAATTTTTTACTTTATCATACAAAACTTTCAAATATTGGGTTACCATATAGACCTGGAGTGGTTCACCGGCTTGATAAGGAAACAAGTGGAGTTATTGTTTTTGCTAAAAATGATTTTTCTTACTGGTCTTTAATTGAACAATTTAAAAACAGAATAGTAAAAAAAGAATATTATGCAATTGTTGAAGGAAAATTTCCTGAAAATAAAAAAATAGTAGAATTTAAGGTTGCCCCTGATAGAGAAAATCCAACAAAAATGAAAGTTCATTTTTTAAAAGGTAAGGATGCTCTTACTGAAATTGAAGTTGAAAAATATATTGGAAATTTAACTTTACTTAAAATAAAACCAATTACCGGAAGAACTCATCAGATTCGTTTAACTCTTTCATATCTTGGATATCCAGTATTAGGAGATGAAAAATACGGCAAAAAAAGTGACCTTATTAAAAGATTGGCATTACATTCTTATAAAATCTCCTTTCTCCATCCAGTAAGTAAAAATAGAGTTGAGTTTTTTGCTCCTTTACCAGAAGATTTTTTACTTTTGACACGGAAGAATGAACATATTATAATTAAACCTTACAAGGAGGAAAAAGATGGAAAATATTAAAATAGGAATAATTGGTTTTGATACTTCTCATGTAGTTGCTTTTACAAAACTTCTGAATGACGAGAAAGACCCTTTTCATGTAAAGGGAGGTAAAATAGTAGCGGGCTATCCTTCTTATTCACCGGACCTTGAAGCAAGTTATTCAAGAGTAGAGGGATTTAAAAAAGAACTAATAGAAAAATATAATATTGAAATAGTTAATTCAATTGAAGAATTAATTGAAAAGGTTGATGCTATTTTACTTGAAAGTGTTGACGGAAGGAGGCATTTAAAAGAAGCAGAACCAGTTATAAAGGCAAGAAAACGGTTATTTATAGATAAACCCCTTGCTTCTAATTATTATGATGCTTACAAAATTTATAAGATGGCAGAGGAATATAATTGTCCTGTTTTTTCCTCTTCCTCTTTAAGGTTTGATTATAATATTTCTCAGGTTAAAAATGACCCCGAACTTGGAGAAGTATTTGGTTGTGATGCATTTTCTCCATGTTCACTTGACCCTACAAATCCAGGTCTTTTCTGGTATGGAATACATGGAGTTGAAATATTATATACTTTTATGGGTATGGGTTGTAAAAATGTATATTGCAAAAAAACAGAAGATTTTCATTTTGTTGTAGGAGAGTGGCATAATAACAAAATTGGAACAGTAAGGGGGACAAGGAAAGGTTCTCATAGTTATGGGGCAACAGTTTTTGGCGAAAAGAAGGTTTATCAAGTAACATATTCAACGGAAGTTCCACTTTATTCTCAACTACTTAAAAAAATAATTGAATTTTTTAAAACAGGGATACCACCTGTTTCAAAAGAAGAAACGCTTGAAATGATGAAATTTATGGAATGTGCTTTAATAAGTGAAAGAGAAAATAGAGTTGTAAATTTAAATGAAATAGGTTAAAAAATGAAAGTTGGTTTTGGTAAAGTTTGTATTACACCACCTGTTGGATTTTCTCTTGTTGGATATTTTGAAGATAGAAGGTCAGAAGGAATACTTGATGACCTTTATGCAACCTCTTTTATAATTGATGATGGTAAAAATCTATTTATTATTATTTCATGTGATTTGATATGGATTGATGAAAAAATAACAAAAAAAGTTAAAAAAATTCTTCAAAATGACCTTAAAATTTTTCCAAAAAATATTTCAATACATGCAACTCATACACATACAGGTCCATTAACAAGCAAACCTTTAGGTTCAATATATACAAGAAACTTTTATGTTGATAAGTCATATATAGATATACTTCCATTATATATCGCCGGAAGTGTAAAAATCGCATTTAAAAATATGAAAGATATTAAAATTGGAGTAGGGAAGAGCAGAGTAGAAGGGATAGCATTTAATAGAAGATATTTAATGAAAGATGGAAGAGTTATTACAAATCCATTCAATCAGAAGGAAAATATTGTTAAAAGTATAGGACCTGTTGATGACACATTGTATGTAATTGGTTTTAAAGAAAATGAAAATTTTGCTGGATTTATAATTAATTTTGCATTACATCCTGATACAATCGGAGGCAATTTAATTTCTTCTGACTGGCCGGGTTCATTAAGAAGAAAAATTGAGGAGGAATATAAAACAAATGCTTTAATTCTAAATGGACCGAGTGGAGATATTAATCATATAAATCCAGAAGACGAAAAAACAAGAACTGATAAAATTAAAGATATAATTGCTGAAAAAATTTTCGTTTCTTTTAAAGAAATTGTAAAAAATATGAAATTTGATAAATATGAAGAAATAAGTCCCTTTTATAAAAATTTTTCTCTTGATTATTATTCTTATAAAAATGAGGATATTGAAAAGGCAAAAAAAGTTTTGAAAAGTGATATTCCTTTTGATTCTTTAAAGTATATGATTGCTTTTTCACTTTTAAATATTGAAAAGGAGAAAAAGAAAAATAAAAAATTAAAATTATTTTTAAATGGGTTTACAGTTGGAGAAAAACTATGTATTTTAAATCTGCCAGGAGAAATTTTTACAGGAATTGGTAAAAAAATAAGAGAAACTTTACCTTTTGAAAACATAATAATTGCCCAGAATTCAAATTTCCATCTTGGATATGTTCCAACAAAAGAAGCATTTTTACAGCACCAGAAAAATATTGAGATAAAACCTGATTTTGATAATGTAAGAATTAGTGAAGCAATAGGAATAAATTCAAGTTATGAAACATTACCTCTTGCCTGCAAAGTAAACGAAAATTCAGAAGATATAATAATAAAAGCAATTCAGGAGATTTTTTCAAAATAAATTTTTATTCAATAATCACAATTTCATTCCAGTCATTAATTTTAACATTTACTTCCCAGAGTTTTTCTTTTTTATTTATTTTGAAATTAACCGGTTTTTCTTTCCCTTTTAAATCAAATAAATAAACTTTTGGTTCCCTATCAAAATAGAAAATACCAGAAATACATGAAATTATTCTTTCTTTTCCTATTATATATCCTTCATTTATTTCAATTGGTGTTATAGGAAACATATGATTAAGTGGTCCATATTCACCGGAACCGGGTCCTTCTTTGGGAATAGTTGCTCCTCCTGCTCCATTTGGATAGTATAAAAGTCCATTTTTTAAGGCAGTTATAACAGATTTCATTATTGCTTCTGCATAATATTTTTCTCCGTCTGGTAATCTTTGTGGTCTTAAGCCAAGTATAATTGGTGTTGATAAATGTCCTTTTCCACACCATTTTAATGTTGGTGGTTCCTCATTTAAATAATTAAGTGGATTTGGATAATCATTTTCAAGTTCTGCAAATCTAAAAACATTTCTTAAATTTTGTTCTTCTAATACAGGAGGAAAACCATTTATTACCACTACCTTTCCTTTTGAAACTGCATATTCAAGTATTTTCTTTCTTGCTTTTATACTTACCAATCCGCAATCAGTATATTTTCTTGTTATTTTTCCTGTATTTTCATCTATATCAACTGTATATCCGTCCCATTTATCATAAGTGCATCTATCTCTGGCAAGTCCAAGTCCCTGCCATGAAAGAGTAAACTGGTCCATATATACTCCATCGCATCCAATTTTATTAAAAAGAAAGTCCATATAGGATAACATTTCTTTATATCTATAATTTCCTTCAACATAATAAACAAATAGATATAGAAGGAATTCTTTTTTTGATGCATATGGATAGTAAGTGTCAACTATTATTCTTCCATCTTCTGTTCTTAAAATTGAATCATTATAATTAGCGATTGCTTTACTAAGTTTTTCGCTTTCTTCTTTACTCAAAATTGTTCCATAATCATGTGTTCCTTTTCCTATATCTTCGCCATTTTCTATATCTCTTTTATCTATTGGAACTAAATTTGATTCTATTACCCCAAGAACCTGGATTTCAGAATTTGCCTTTTTTACTTTTTCATAATTTGTTTTTAGAATTTTTTCAAGTTCATCCATTTTATATAATTTCCCTGTTTCCGGGTTTAATTCCAATGCGCTTAACCATGGCCAGATGATTTGACCTTTTACTTTTCTTTCAGGAATAACTCCAGTTCCAAAAATGTAAGGTCCTTCAACTGTAAAATTAACATCCCAGTCATTTCTTATTTTATTTATAAATGCAAAATAATCATTACTTCTTTTTGGTCCTTTATTTTTTACTGGATAAATAGAAAATCTAAAATTATATTTGTTTCCTTTATCAAGTCCAAAATGTCTTGTAAAATATTTAAATGTATTGTTCCTTTTTTTAACCTCTCCCTGTAATCGTAAGACATTATCTTCTGCCAAAAATCCTAAACTGCTTTTATTTTGAGAAACAAAAATTGTTGGATTTTCTGCTATGCCATTTAAATATTCAACTTTTTCTACTCCTGAAATTCTATAATAAAGAGGAACATCTGGAGTTAAAATTTCATGCTCTATCATTACACCTATTTCTGTAGAGAGTTTATTTTCAAAAATATCTTCAACATTAATTTTTTCTGCGTTAAACTTTAAAATTCTTATGATTTTATAATTTTTCCCTTCTGCTTCAAGTTTCAATTCATTTTTTCCAGATTTAGAAGTTTCCACTTGCCAGTTTTCTTCACCTATTTTTTCAACCGAAAATCCATTATATCCAATTTTAACTCCAGGGAATGAAAAAAATGAAGAAATTTGGTATTTTTCTCCATTAATATCAATTTCCATTACTCCATTTTCTCCAATTCTTACTTTATAATTCTTCATTATTAAATTGAATTTTTCTTTAAAATCCTTATATTCCTCAAGAATCCCACCTGAAATTTTCCTGACAAAACTTTCTGGAAGATAACCTATTTCAAGATTTTCTATAACAAGATTTATTTCTTTTGTAGGGATATATTTTTTAAGATAAGTATTTATAAAAATTAATTCATTCTTTTTTGCAGATTCAACTCTTTCATCAGGTCCAATTTCTAAATAGTGGGCATAATCAGAAATATTAATTAAATACAAGTAACCTTCTTCCTTACAACTTATAACTCTTTGGTCAAGAATTTGTCCATCTCCAAAAAAAACAATAACATTTGGTATTGAAAACTGAACTCCCCACCATTCCCTTTCTCCAATAGTTGATTTGAAAGTGCCGGTTCTATTTAATAATCTATTCTCACCAGTTTCAGTTGTTCTATCAAGATATTTCCCGTTTAAACTTATTGCAAGATATGAACCCCATCCACCAGGCCCAGGAAGTGTTAAATATGCTTTAAATCTCATACATAAAACTTTTCCTTTTTCTTTTTTAAAAGATGGCAGGTCAATTTTAAATTGAGTAGGTTTATCTTCAGAAATTATAGTTATTGGTTTTTCAAGTTTCCATATACTTTCAAAATTTTTACTTTCTGCAATTGATTCTTGCCCGAATGAGTTTAAAGAGAACCAAATAAAAATAATTACACTTTTTAAATAGAGAAACTTTCTCATTTTTCCTCCTTTTTCAATTTTTATAGTTCTTTTGATAAATTTAATATTTCCTGAATTATCTGTATTCTTATCTCATCATAATCCTTAAAATCCAGACCATTAGGAAGTTTTAAAGAACCAGTAATTATTTTTTCATTCGGTCCAAGTAAAATTTCATCTGTCCATTTTGCCTGTTCTCTGATTCTTTGAGTAAATTTTATTTTGCTTAGTAGTGAATTTATTTTTTCCTCTGAATTTATGCCTTTTTGTCTTTTTTGAGGGTCATCTGAACTTTTTAGTTTTTCAACAAGTTTTTTATGTGTCAGTAAATATCTATAATCATCAATTCCTTCTCTAAATGCTTCATATGTAATCGCAGGACCTCCTGTTTCTCTTTCAGTTTTAGGATACCAGTAAATAAAATTAGAATTTATATGTTTAATGTCATTATATGGGTCTTTTCCAATTCCCTGATATTCCCAGTTAAAAACTCCATCAATTCCTGTTATCCATGTATAATAACCTGCACTATATCTCATTACTTCTGGTCTGTATCCTTCAACATCATTATTATACATAAGAATATATTTCCCTTTTTTCTTTAATTCCTTTAAAATATCTAAAGGACAGAGTCCACCATTTATGTTTAGATAATCTGTATATTGTTCTGCTTTTTTCATAAATTCATCAAAAGGACCATCTGTTTCTGTAGGAAGCCCAATTTCTTTTAATAATTTCAGTGCTTTTAATGTCTTTTCCATTAAACTTGTAGATTGCCAGGAAGGTTCATCAAATGGCTGGAAAATCATTTTAGGCCAGTTTCTCCTTTTTGCTTCTTCAATGAAGGAATTCATAAAATTTTTATATTTGTTTTCAAAATCAGTAGAATCCTCTGAAAATGTTTTACTTAAATAATTATAAGCAAATTGGTCTGGTCCACCCAATAAAAGAATTGGTTCTTCAAAACCAACTTCTTTATATGCCTCAATACACCATATAAATCTATCATCCTTTTTAAATTTAAATAAAAATTTTCCTCCTTCTTCTTTGACTTCTTCTGGATTAAACGGAATACATAGTCCAACAGTCGTCATTCCATATTCTTTCATATTTCTAAAATCCCTTATTATTTCTTCTTTTGAATTTCTTTTGCATGTATAATACATTCCAAAAAGTTTTCCTTTAGGAGTTTCAAGTTTTATTGGTAAAACATTTATTTTTAAATAAAGAGTTGACTTCATTCCTGCCTCTGAACCAAAAATAGGAGCAAATGTTATTTGGCCTGTATATATTCCTGGTTTTGTATTTTCTGGAATGTGAATAGTAAACCAGAATTGTTTATTCGTATCTTTTGGAATATCTACCTCATTTTTTTCTTCAATATAAACAGGAATATTTATATACTCGTTAGACCAGTTAATATTGTATAACCTTCTTTTATTAAGGCATTTTACAATCCCTATCCTTACATTTTCCTTAGAGATTTTATTTTTCTCTTTTGAATAAAAATCACTTATAGAAATTTCCCAGTTTTTAAGGTCTTTCAATGCTCTTACTGCAAAAGTTAAAGGTTCATATTCTCCTGGTGATACAAGAATTTCCAAAGTTGTGTCTCTAATTATTTCTTTTTCCTGTGGAATTGAATTTGGAAATATTAAATCAATATAAGGTCTTTTGAAAAATATGTAGCCCCTTGAAATTTCTACAGATGTTAATTCTGGCAATGGTCTATCATCAACATATTTAACTTCTTTAAATTTTAATTTTGGTATTTCAAATTTTTGGGTCTGAAAGGCAAGCAAATTTTCCTTTATTTCCTTTGAAGTAAAAAATTTCACATATTCAATTTCTAAAGTCCCATCAGATGATTGATTATAAAAGACTATTGGTCTTGGAGATATTTTTTCTGAAATTCTTTTTGAAAATTTTAAAACTCCATCTACATAAAATTTAATTTTATTTCCAGTTTCCCACACTATTTTATAAATATGGGAATTGGTATCAAATGAGAAAAGTTCTTCAGATACATTTATTTTACCTTCATCATCATAAATACTTGCTATAATTTTCTGAGGCTTGCTTTCTTCTAAAGATATTGTTATTCTTGGTTTTGCTCCATATTTTTCTCTCCATCCAAATGCAATTGCTCCAGTTGTTAATGGTTTTCCAAATTTAACCTTTGCTTCTAAAATTCCATAAGGATAAACTAAATTACTCATAAGTTGACTATCTGTTTTTAAAATACATTTTCCATTTATTGTTTCAATGCCTTCATCAGTAAACTGCCATATTTTTTCATCAATTTTTTCTTTTTTAAATTCTTCATCAAAAACAACTTCAACAAATTCTTTTTCATCATAATTTTTTGTTTCTAAATTTAATGATGTTTTTATTCCTTCTGAATTAATTTTTTTTTCAGGCAAACCTAAAAATCTGAAATTATCAAAAATCAATGTGTAATTTTTTCTCGGCATTCTCAAATACACTAAAATACCTTTTACTTTTTTAATGTTTAAGTTTTGTATTGTATCTACTTCAAGAACAACATTTGTAATTTTTTTCTTCTGACACATATAACTCCAGTAAAATTTATTACCTTCTCTATCATCAATTCTTAAATAAACTGGAATATCTTCTTCATTTGGATTATAAACATCAAAGGTAAAAGCATCAAAATTTGTCCAATCACTTTCTTTTAAAAACAATTCCTTATATATTCCCGGCCATGTATCCATTTCAGACCCGGGAAAATCAACCTTTAATGCATTTTTACCTTCAGGAACATTTTCTTTCGTAATTTCTGTTTTTACTCCCTGTATTTTCCATAATTCAATTTCTTTCTCATTTTCAAAATTAGATATTATCATTGCTATTTCTTCTTTTTCTTCAAGCGGAATTTCAAAAATAGAAATATTATCCCACCATACTTCTCCTCCTGGACCACCTGTTGTGTCTGTGAAAATTCTTATTGTTTTACATCCTTCAGGAACTACTTCTTTTATTTGAATTTTTTTCCAGTCAATTTTTCCATTTATAGTTATTCCTTTGCTTGCAGTTTTTATTGATTTTCCATCTTTATCCATAAAGGAAATAGATAAACTTGCACTTCCATTGAAATTTTCTGCTTTTACATAGGCAATAAATAAATACCTTTTACCAACTTCAAAATTTGTAAAGTTTGTCACATAATAACCTTCATCTTTTTCTTTTCTTTCAGTGTCAAAAATAATCTTTGCAGATTTTTTCCCAGAATAAAAAACATTCTCATCAATTTGATATTTACAGGTTGAACCTTTATAAGTTCCTCTTACATTCCATCCTTCAGGAAGACCATCTTTAACAATTTCAAATCCACCATTTTTAAGTAAGTTCTCATATGAATGTGAATATGAAATTATCAAAAATAAAATTGTCAAAATTTTTACTCTTTTCATTTTGCCCTCCTTTCTTTGATATAACAAGATTTAAAATATAAGAATCCTCTTTCCAGCCAATCTCTGCCTTTAAAAAATTTACAAAAATTAAAAAAAATAAAATTAAAAATTTCTTCAATTTCTGCCTTTTTATGGATAATTAATCCAGAAAATAATGTCCTGGCTTGAATCTTTTATCTGTTCCCATTTTTTCCATTCTATATGTCCATCAACAAATAAGATATTTGGTCCTCCATTATGTCTTCTGCTCAAGGCCTCTCCAACATAAACTTTATATCTGGGAAAAAGATGTTCATAATGGACATAGGTATTACCGGAACCTGCTCTCACATCTATTATCAAAAATGCTTTACTTGATTCAATTATTCTTCCTCTCTTTTTCCTGCTTTGATTTGGATAAGTAGGCCATCCCCATGCGTTAATTCTTCCACAATAACCATTATATCCATAATTCGGTCCACCAGTAGCACGGTTTCCATATGCAACATATCTTTCATTCATACCACTTGGACACCAGAAAATGCTTCTCACAGTTTTAGGAGTATTATAAAAACCACCCCATAAATCAAAAAAGGGAACCTGAGAAGCAGGCAGCACTCCATATGTTTTCCCTGTCATTAAATAAGGAAGAAGATATGTTACCCAAACCCTATGGGTTGATAATTCCCAAGCAGCAGGAAGATAGTCATCGTAATCTTCACAATACATATTTACTGCAAGAGAAAGTTGTTTTAAATTACCCATACATACTGATTGTCTTGCTCTTTCCCTCGCTTTACTTAATGCAGGAAGAAGTATTGCCGCAAGGATAGAAATTATCGCAACAACCACAAGTAATTCTATCAGGGTAAAACCCAATTTTTTATTTTTAATTTTCATTTTTATTTACCTCCTTTCTTTAATTTTTTAATTTTTCCTACATTATTTTTAAATTTCCCTCATATCACATCACCCCCTTTATTTTCTTTAAAAATTATTTTTGATGGTAATAAAATTTCAACTTTCCCTTTTTCTCCTTTTAAAACACTTATTACATTTTCAATCAGAAGTTCTCCCATTTTTTCAAGTGGCTGAATAACTTCATGAATAAAATTTTTCTCCTTTATATCATCTGGAATCTTATCAAATGTGGCCAATTCAATATCCTCAGGAATTTTCAATCCTATTTCTTTTATTCCTTTTAAAATATAGGGTAGAAAGGCACCACCTGTAGATATAATAACCTCTGGTCTTCCTTTTTTTATAAGATTTATTGTTTTTTCTGGAAGGATTATATCTGGTGGAAAAGAAGGAGGTAAATATGATATAAGTTTTTCATCAATTTTTATTTTCCCCTCTTCAAGTGCTTTTTTATAACCTTCAAATCTATATTCTGTAAATTCATGCCCTTCCCATACTCCTATAAATCCAATATTCCTTTTCCCTCTTTTTAAAAATTCTTTTGTTAACCTGTATGAATCGCCTATATGGTCTGTTGAAATATAATTTATATTGTAGTTTTTTATAATTCTGTTTATTGCGAAAACTGCATAGCCCCTATCGGTCAATTCTTCAAGAAATTTATAATGTATTTTTTCCGGTAAAAAACTTATTACTGCGTCACATTCATTTTTTTCTATTTCATTCAAAATTGAGTAATAATCCTCATTAAAATTTGAAAAATGTGATTTTATATCATATATTATTGATTTTTTTATCAAACCTTTAAAAATTTCTTCATAAAAAGGGTCATGTTGATAGGTTAAAAAATGGGGGATTAAATAATAGAAATGAAATTCTTTATTTTTGAAATTTATTTTTCTAATAAATGTTCCCTTTCCCTTTTTTCTATAAATAAGACCTTCTTTTTCAAAATGGTCATATACTTTCCTAACTGTCATTCTTGAAACATTAAATTTTTTTACCAAATCTTTTTCAGATGGTAAAAGTTCTTTATCTTTTCCATTTTTTATTATCTCTTTAATATAATTTTCAATTTCAATATATTTTATTCTCATTTCATTTTATTTTTACCTTATATTTTTCATTTTGTCAAGTAGACATTTGTATACATTTAAGAATAAACATTATTCTTTTTATCTTTCTGGATTTATACATTTTAGATCAATTCAACTGGTTTTAATCTTCCCCAGACATTTTCTATCTTGAATGCCTCTGCATAAAGAACACCACACTGTAATCCTCTGAATTTTGACATTGTTTCAATTAAATTTATAGGGTCTGAAAGATGATGTCCTTTAATCCACTTATACTGACTCTCATGACACAAAAGCATCTTCTTTTTTATTTCAAAAAAATCTGTTATATCTACATAATGGGTTGGTTGAAACTTAAGTCCAACAAGTGTATCCATATAATAAATTGGTGTAATAAGTTCATGTGCAGGATATTTTGTTTTATAATTTGGTAATGTTGCTGTAAATGCTGCTTCAAATACAAGTTGACCTGTTATTGTATGGTCTGGCATATAGTCATCGGGTGAATGTGTTATGATAATATCTGGTTTTGCATATCTAATAATATCAACAACTTCAATCCTCATCTCTTTTGTATTATATAAATCAAGGTCTCCTGCAATTGGTCCAAGAACTTCAGCACCTATCAAAGAAGCAGACTTTTTTGCCTCTTTATCCCTTATTTCAGCAAGTTCTTCAGGAGTTATATTTTTACCACCCATATTCCCATTACAGAGATGGGCCATAAATACTTTATGTCCTGCTTTTGCATATTTTGCAAGAGTCCCTCCACATAAAATTTCAAGGTCATCAGGATGTGCTCCTACTGCAAGTATTCTCATTTTTTACCTCCTTTTTTTGAAATATTATACAAAATTAAAAAACTTTTTCAACTTGAAATGTTCTTGAAATTGTGATAAAAATTATAGAGAAAAAGGAGAAAAATGATATTAAAAGGGAAGGCACATAAATTTGGAGATAATATAAATACCGATTATATAATTTCAGGGAAGTATAAATTTAAAACGCTTGATATGGAAGAACTGTCAAAACATCTAATGGAAGATATTTATCCGGATTTTTATAAAAAAATAAATAAAGGTGATTTTATCGTTGCTGGAAGAAATTTTGGATGTGGAAGCAGTAGAGAACAGGCGCCTTTAGTAATTAAATATGCTGGGATTCCTGCAGTTATTGCTAAAAGTTTTGCAAGGATTTTTTACAGAAATGGAATTAATAATGGTTTAATTTTGATTGAGGCAGATACAGATAAAATTGAAGATGGGGATGAAATTGAAATAAATCTTGAAAAAGGTCTTATAAAAAATTTAGCAAAGAATATTGAAATATATGGAACAAAAATACCTGAATTTTTAATAGAAATTATTAAAGAGGATGGAGTTATAAATTATTTGAAAAAATATGGGACTTTTAAAATTGGAGAATAAAAATGTCATATAAAATCACTTTAATACCAGGGGATGGAATTGGTCCTGAAATAGTTGAAGTGGCAAAAAAATGTATTGAGGCAACCGGAATAAATATTGAATGGGATATAAAAATGGCTGGTGAGGAATGCATAGAAAAATATGGAACTCCAATACCTGAAGAAACAATAAGGTCAATAGAGGAAAATAAGATATGCTTGAAAGGTCCAATAACAACTCCTGTTGGAACTGGATTTAGAAGTATAAATGTTTTTTTGAGACAGTATTTTAATCTTTATGTATGTTTAAGGCCATTTAAAATTTATAAAGGTGCAAAAACAAAATATGAAAATGTTGATATTGTTATTATAAGAGAAAATATGGAAGACCTTTATGCAGGGATTGAATTTGAAAAGGGGAAAGAGGATACGCTTCAACTTATAGAATTTATTGAGAAAAAAACAGGAAAAAAATTGAGTAGAAATACAGGGATAAGTATAAAACCAATATCTGTTGAAAATTCTGAAAAAATTATAAGATTTGGATTTGAGTATGCAAGGAAAAATAATAGAAAGAAAGTAACAGTTGTTCATAAGGCAAATATTATGAAATTTTCTGATGGTCTTTTTCTTGAAGTCGCAAAAAAAATAGCAACTGAATATCCGGATATTGAGTTTGAGGATAAAATTGTGGATAATATGGCTATGCAACTTGTCCAGAAACCAGAAATTTATGATGTTATAGTGTGTCCAAATCTTTATGGAGATATACTTTCTGATTTATGTGCTGGACTTGTTGGAGGATTGGGACTTTCTGCAGGAGCAAATATTGGTGAATATGTAGCAATTTTTGAACCAACACATGGTTCTGCTCCAAAATATAAGGGATTGAATAAAGTAAATCCATCTGCGATGATACTTGCTGGAGTTTTAATGCTTGATTATCTTGGTGAGTTTGAAGCAGCAGAAAAAATAGAGAGTGCTCTGTCAGAAGTAATAAAAGAAGGAAAGTATGTGACATATGATTTTAAAAATCCCGGAGAAGAATGTGTTGGGACAATTGAAATGGGAAAAGCAATAATTGAGAAAATGGGAGGAAAATGGTAGAAGTAGTTGTTGGAACTCAATGGGGAGATGAAGGTAAGGGTAAAGTTATTGATTATCTTGCAAAAAATGTTGATATAATAGCAAGATATCAGGGTGGTGCAAATGCAGGTCATACGGTAGTTGTTAATAATAATAAGTTTGTTTTTCATTTAATCCCATCTGGAATTTTATATTCTGATAAAATATGTGTAATTGGAAATGGTGTTGTTATAGACCCTGTTGCATTGTTTGAGGAAATTGAATATTTAAAGAAAAATGGAATAGATGTTGAAAATAAATTATATATTGCTGAAAATGCTCATATAACTCTCCCATATCATAAAATACTTGACCAGGTTGAAGATAAATTCAGAGGAAGAGGAAAACTTGGAACAACAGGAAGAGGTATTGGAACAACATATACTGATAAATATGCAAGGATAGGAATAAGGGTTGTTGATTTTATAGATGATGATGTTTTTATGGAAAAATTAAAAATTGCTCTTGAACTCAAAAATTATCTTTTTAAGGAATACTATAAGGAGGAAATTTTAAGTTCTGAAAAGATTTTTAAAGAATATGAATTTTACAGAAATGAAATGAAAAAATTTGTTATAAACACCTCTTTATATTTAAATGAGGAAATTGAAAAGGGTAAAAAAGTTCTTGCAGAAGGAGCACAGGGAACATTTCTTGATATTGATTTCGGGACATATCCTTATGTAACTGCTTCAAATCCAATTTCTGGTGGAGCATGTATTGGTCTTGGTATATCTCCTAAAAAAATAGAAAAAATAATAGGAGTTGCAAAGGCATATACAACAAGAGTTGGTATGGGGCCTTTTCCAACTGAAATAAAGGATAATCTGGGAGAAAGATTAAGAAGCATAGGTAATGAATTTGGTGCAACTACTGGTAGACCAAGAAGATGTGGATGGTTTGATGCAGTTTTAGTTAAATTTGCATGTATAATTAATGGAATTGATGAAATAGTTCTAACAAAACTTGATGTTTTAACAGGATTTGAAAAGATAAAAATAGGTGTTGCATATAAATATGAAGGGAAAATAATTGAGAATTACCCATTAAATTCAAAAATATTTTCAAATTGTGATGTAATTTATGAGGAGATTGATGGATGGAATGAGGATATAAGTAAAGTGAAAAGTTATAAAGAGTTACCGAAGAATGCAAAAAAATATATAGAGAAAATTGAAGAAAAAATAAATGTAAAAATTACAAAAATTTCAACAGGATTTTTAAGAGAGCAGATAATTGAAAGATGAAATTTTTATATATAATTTTGATTATTTTTCTTTCAGCAATGATAGGAACAGTAATAGGCGAAATTCTCCTTTTATTAATCCCTCAAAACACAACTTATTACAATTTTCTTTCAAATCATTTAACCCCTGTCTGGAATATAAACACATTTGATTTAATAATTTTCAATATTTCATTCACAATAAAATTCAATATTAATTCTTTTACCCTTCTTGGTTTAATTATAGGGTCAATCTTCTCATTAAGGAAGGTATAATTTTAAATATGGGGAAAAAATATTTTATCAAGACCTATGGATGCCAGATGAATTTTTATGATTCAAATAAGTTAAGAAAATTTTTAAATGAAGAAGGATTTTTTGAAGTAGATTCTCCAGAAGATGCAGATATTTTAATTATAAATACCTGTTCTGTAAGGAAACATGCAGAGGATAGGGCTTTTTCTTTTTTGAATTCAATTAAAAATATAAAAAATAACAAAATTTTTTGTGTTGTTGGATGCACACCCTCAATTTATAAAGATAAAATTTTTGAAAAACTTGATTTTGTTGATATTATATGTGGCCCAAACTCATATAAGAAATTTGTATCAATTCTCAAAAATTATTCTGGTGGTAAAATCAGTATATTTGAAGAAGATGAAAATCTGTTTAATGAGGTTAATGAGCCGGAAATTAAAGAAAAAACAACTTCATTTGTTACGATTACAAAAGGATGTGAAAATTTCTGCTCTTACTGTGTAGTTCCTTATGCAAGGGGAAAACTTGTAAGTAAGTTAGAAAATGTAATTATTGATGAAATAAAAATTCTTGTTGATAGAGGAGTTAAGGAAATATTTTTGATAGGTCAGAATGTTAATGAATATGGAAAGGATATAGGGAAAAATTTTGTTGGACTTCTTTATAAGGTTCATGAAATTACTGGTATTTTGAGGATTGGATTTTTAACATCTCACCCAAAAGATATTTCAGATGATTTAATTAATTCATTTTCAGAATTACCGAAATTATATAAACATTTACATCTTCCACTTCAATCTGGTTCAAATAAAATTTTAAATCTTATGAATAGAAAATATACGATTGAAAGATACCTTGAAATTATTGAAAAGGTTAGAGAAAATTGTCCTTATATTTCAATAACATCTGATATAATTGTCGGTTTTCCATATGAAGAAGAAATTGATTTTGAAGAAACATATAAGATTGTTGAAAGGATTAAATTTGATGATTTGTATGTTTTTAAATATTCTCCAAGACCTTTAACAGAGGCAAGTAAATTTCCTGATAATGTTCCAAAAGAAGAAAAGGAAAGAAGGCATCAACTTATATTGAATTTACAGAATAAAATCTCTCTTTTAAAAAATAAAGAAATGGAAGGGAAAATAGATGAAGTTTTTATAAGGAAAAAAAGTTATAAAAAAAAGGATGCATATATAGGAAGGACTTTAAATAATAAACCCGTGATAATAGAGAGTGAAAATATAAAAGAGGGAGAAATAAAAAAAATAAAGATTGAAAAAGGCGAAAGGCATTACTTATACGGCAACTTAATTTGACCTATATAAAATTGTTCTGTAAAATAAATAACATAGAACAATATTTATAAAAATTGTTCTATTTAAAGAGAAGAATGGAACAACTTTTAAAAAATATTATAGAGGAATGGTGGAAAAGAGAATTACCCCAAATAAAAAAAAGGGAAATTTCTCTTGAAAATTTTTATTCTAATGAAGTAAAGAAAACGGTAGTCATAACAGGTTTCAGAAGGTCTGGAAAAACTTATTTACTTTTTGATTTTGTAAGAAAAATAGGTAAGAATAAATGTATTTATATCAATTTTGAAGATGAAAGAATTCCAGAAAGAACAGAAGTTTTAACAAATTTAACTAGTATATTAAAAAAATATTCAAACAGGATAAAATTTTTGCTTCTTGACGAAATTCAAAATATACCTTTATGGAGTAAATGGTTAAGGAGGATGATTGATACCGAAAATTACCAGATTTTTATTACAGGGTCATCTTCAAAATTATCTTCAAATGAAATACCAACAGAATTGAGGGGTAGAGCAATATCAGTTTCTCTTTTCCCTTTAAGTTTTAAAGAATTTTTAGATTTTAAAAATGTTAAAAATACAGATACAGAAAAGATTGAGGAGTTAATTAAGGAATATATTGAATTTGGCGCTTTCCCTGAAATAGTTCTTTCTGAAAAAGGGAAAAAATTTTTTATAATTGAAGATTATTACAATACTTTCTTAACCAGAGATATCATAGAAAGACACAATGTAAAACAGAAAGAAGTTTTCAATATTTTAATTCAGATTTTACTGAATTCTACATATTTTTCAATTTCTAAACTTGCTAATAATTTAAAAGGAATTGGATACAGAGTAGGGAAGGGGACTCTTGCAAATTATATAAGGTATTTAAAAGAAGCATTATTTATTTATCCTGTTGAAATTTTTACCCCAAGTATAAAAAAATCACTTCAATGTCCAAGAAAAGTTTATTTTATAGATAACTTTTTTATAAAAAGATTTTCATCAAAATTTTCAGAAAATTATGGTAGATTGATGGAAAATATAATTGCAATAGAATTATTTAAAAATGTTTCATCAAATCCAGCGCTCAAAATTTTTTACTGGAAAGATTATTATGGTAAAGAAATTGATTTTGTTGTTATGGAAAATTTAGTGGTAAAGGAATTGATAGGGATTAGTTTTATTTCAAATGAAATGGATATAGAAGAAAGAGAAATTGACTCTATGGTTAAAGGGAGTAAAATTTTTAAGACAGATAATATAAAATTAATAACCTGGAAACTTGAGTGTGAAAAAAATATAAATGGCAAAAAAATTAAGTTTATTCCTCTCTGGAAATTCCTTCTTTATGGTAAAGATATGCAATAAATAAAGTGATTGAAAGGAGGAGAAAGCAGAGGTATATTTTTTTTATGTTCACTTCTTCTGTGTATTTCTCTCCTTCTTTAATTACTTCAATATTTAATGCATGAATATCCCTCTCTCCATAATGTTTAGGGCAGTTTATATTATATATTCCAAGAACTCTTATGACATCTCCCTTAATTCTGTATCTTCCAAAATTTTCTATTTTTTCAATCTCTTTTTTACTTATAACAACTCCAATTGCAAAATCTTCAAATTCATCTTTTATATTTATCCATCTTTCCTCTCCTTTACCCATTAAATCACCAATTAATTCTCCTTCAACAATCACTGCTTTCCCATTATATTTTTCTCCATTTTCATATAATTCTCTAATTTTTACTTTTTCAGCAGAGTAGAGTGAAATTGCCAATATAAATAATAAAAGAAAAAATTTTCTCATTCAGGGCTCCTTAAAGAAAATAGAAATCTTATAAAAACAAAAACTGATATAAATTCTAATCTACCAATCCACATTTCAATTATATATGTTAGTTTTAATAAATTTGGCATATCAGGATTTGTTATTCCTATTGAAAGTCCAACATTTCCAGCTGCTGAAGTTGATTCAAATAGAGAATGTAAGAAAGGGTATCCAAAAAAAGTTCCAATTATTCCACCAATTAAATATGTTGCTATATAAATTATTGACATTATTGATGATAATTTTACAGATGAATCCGTTAAACTTATATCTTTAATATGATGAAATTTTTCAACCACAACTGTTGATGTTGGTGAACTGTATCCCGTTATTTCCTTTTTTAATTCTTTCAAAATTAAACCTATTCTTAACATCTTAATTCCACCGCCTGTTGAACATGAACAACTTCCAAATCCCATAGCAATTATTACAAAAATGAGTGAAAAATCTGGGAAATAATTTTTAAGATAATAAGAGTCAGCATTTGTAAATCCAGCTGTTGTATGACCTGAAATAATGTGAAAAATAACAAATCTAAAGGCGGAGAAAAAGTCAACATTTTTTGTAAATTTCATAAAACCAATAAAGGCAAAAAATGTAAGTAAAATTATACTAACTATAAATGTTTTAAATTCATAATTTCTTAAAATTTCCTTAAACTTTCCTGTCCAGACAGCATAATGAAGTGCAAAATTGGTTGCTCCAAGTATAATTGTAAGTAAAGTTATTGTATCAATTAATATACTGTGATAATAAGCAATATTCTGTGATTGAACTCCAAAACCTGCTGTGCTCCATCCACCCATAAATATACATATTGCATGAAAAAAAGACCTTGAAGGAGAAATTCCATGAAATATATTTACAAAACCAAGGATTAGAGTAAATATAATTAAATAACACATACTTACAAGCCATATAAATTTTGCTGTCTGAACAACATTTGGTGAAATTTTTTCTCCCCTTGCTTCACCAACATAAATTTTAAATGCACCTGCACCTCTAAAAAAAATTAAAAGCCCAAGAAGTATTATTCCCTGTCCTCCAATAAAACACATAAAATGTCGCCAGAAATTATAAGAATTGGCCATATGGTCAAGATTTTTAACAAGGACAAGACCTGTTGTTGTAAAAGCACTCATCGTTTCAAAGCATGCATCAATATATAAATTATAATGACCTGATAAATAAAGTGGGATTGCACAGAGAAACATATAAATAAGCCATATTAATGATGCAATTGCCATTCCCTGACGCCAGTTTATATCTACTTCTTCAGGAAATCTCCATATTATTAAATAACCGATAGAAAATGAAAAAAGTGAGGAGAAAATGAAATCAATTGCTGGATTCCATTCCTTATATATGAGTGCAACAAATAAAGGGAAAAGAAAGAGATATCCAAGTAATATTATAAGTTTGCCAGTATAATGAAAAATTCCTTTTAAATCATCTCTTGAAAATTGAGGTATCATTGGAGTATTATGTAAAAAATAAGGTTTAAAATTAATGAAAAAAGAAAAATAAAAATGACAAATGAAATTTCAACAAGTATTCCAAGCCATCCATTCAATAAAATTTTAAGGTATTTGATAATTTTTTTCATCTTTCTTCAACCTCTCCTATTAATGAATTTATAAGAGATGCCTCATTTTCAACCTTTGTAATAGCAATAATCTCATCCTCTTCTTTAAAAACAAAATCAGTTCTTGGAATAAATAAATCATCACCTCTCATAATTGCAACAATAACAGAATCTTCCGGAAGTTGAATTTCATTTAATTTTTTATTTATTATAGGAGCATTTTCAGGTAAATCAATTCTTAAAATAGATAATCTTCCCTTTTTGAAGGTAAACAAAGTTGTAAAGTCCTCCCAGTTAACCTCATCCTCAATAATTTTTGCTATTAATGATGTTCCGCTTACCGCAACATCTACTCCAAGTTGATAAAATGTTTTTTCATTTTTGGGATTATTTACTCTTGCAACAACTCTTTTAACATTAAATATCTCTTTTGCTATCTGACATATAACAAGATTATCCTCATCACTTCCTGTGACTGCTGCAAGACAATCTGCCTTTTTTATCCCCGCATTTTTTAAAACCTCAGGGTCGCATCCATCTCCATTTATAACAAGACAGTTTATTTTTGAAGCAATCTTTTCACTTAATTTCTGTTCCTTTTCAATTAAAACAACATAATGGTTCTCACTCAATTTTTCTGCAAGATAATACCCAACATTTCCTCCGCCAACAATTATCACATTCATATCTTTAATATCTCCTCAAATTTATTTAAACTTTTTCTCTCTGCTATTCCTATAATTATATCATTTTTTTCAATTTTCAATCCCTTTTCAGGAATTATTCCTCTATTTCCTCTTATTATAGCAAAAATCTGAAGTTCTCCATCAACATTTATCTCTTCAATTTTTTTACCAGTTATTTTATCAGGATTTAATTCAATAATTGTTAAATCTTCATTTCCAAATAAAAAATCACATGATATTTTCTTTGTAAGACCATCCCTGATAAGAGAAGCAAAAATTGATGTAGTATTTATTGTTTCAATTTCAAGTAATTTACATATTTTTTCTTTATTAGGGTCAGTAATTCTAATTATAACCTTTTCTACATTGAATATCTTTTTTGCAACCTGACCTATTACTATATTTGCATTATCATTGCTTGTAATAACACAAACTGCATCTGCTTTTTCAATACCCGCTTCTTTTAAAACATCAGTATCAAGAGCATCTCCAACTATAGTTACTCCATTAAAATCAGTCAACTTCTCAAAACTTTTTTCATCTTTATCAATAATAACAACATCATTTTTTTCATCAAGTAATTTTGCAAGATAAGAACCAACTTTTCCACAACCAACAATTATTATATACATTTTTCTCCTTTTAAAAATAAATTTATAAATTCATCTCCTTCAATTTTTCTAAATTTTCCATTTTTACAACTTTCTTCATCAAATTTTTCTACTTTATCCGGTTTTTCAAATGGAGAATAAATTAAAAATGGAACATATCCCTCTTTATGTGATTTTAATTTTACAGGTGTATAATGGTCTGGTAAAATTGAAATTTTTGTTGAATTTAAATCTACCTTTTCAATTATATTTTTAACAAGTCGCCTATCAAAGTCCTCTATACACTTAATTTTAAGTTCAATATTTCCTTCATGTCCTGCTTCATCTATTCCTTCAACATGAACATAAACAAGGTCAAATTTCTCAAGTGCTTTTACAGCATATTCTGCCTTTCCTTCATAATTTGTATTCCATAAACCAGTTGCACCAGGAACATTTATTATTTCAAATCCAATCATTTTTCCAATTCCTTTTATTAAATCAACAGCAGAAATAACACATCCATTTATTTTATATCTATTATAAAATTTTTCAATTTCAGGTTTTCTTCCAGGTGACCATGGCCATATAAAATTTGCTTTTTCCTTTCCCTCCTTTTCCCTTTTCATATTTATCGGATGAAACTCAAGATATTTATTTGACTGATAAATTAAATCATTCAGAAATTCTGCTGTCTCTTTTCCCTTTTCTGAAACTGGTTTTACTTTTACCTCATCTATATTATAACCACTATAATCATGTGGAGGAAAACATTTAATATCTAATGAGAAATTTCCTTTTAAAATTAAAATATTTCTGAAACCAACTCCTTTATAAAATTTCACCCTTTCATTTCCAATCTTTTCATTTAAATATTCAATTAATTGTTCCGATTCTTCATCTGAAATATAACCTGCTGAATAACTCTTTATTTTATTATTTTCAACATTTATTAAATTACATCTGAATGCAATTTCATCATCCTTTATTTCTATCCCTCTTGCATATGCCTCAATAACTCCTCTACCAATATTATATTTTTTAGGGTCATATCCGAGAATTGAAAGATTTGCAGTTGTTGAATCAGGAGAGCATCCATAAGGAACTGTATTTAATAAACCAGTTGAACCAATTTTTGTTAAATAATCAATATTTTCTTTTTTAGCAACCTGTAAAGGAGTTTTATTACCGAGTTCAGGAACTGGAAAATCAGCAGCACCATCCATAATAAGTATTAAATATTTCATAAAATTTTCTCCTTCAAAACTTTCTTGAATTCTTCATAATTATTTTCAATTATGTAAAAATTTTCTTCTCTTGAAATTAAAATTTTCATATTTTCCGGTATCTCTGGTTCTATTCCAATTACTTTTTTTATAACTTCTGGAAATTTTGATGGATGTGCTGTCTCAATTGATATAGTAGTTTCTTCTATACCTGACTTTTCATATGCACATATTCCAACAGCACCATGTGGCTCAAGAACAATTTTATATTCCTCATAATATTTTTTAATTATTTCCTCAACTTCAATATCTGAAATAGAAAAAGATATAAAATCATTTCTTAACCTTTCCATATCAGGTCTTATTTTCAAAACACCATATTTAATAATTTTACCACTTGAATCCCTTTCATCATAAAGCCATCCACCATATAAATCAATTAATCTTGCAAGATTACTTGGATGTCCAACATTCATTGCATTTGATGAACATTTTCTTGAAGGTATAATTGGGTTATAAATGCCTGTTTTTAAAAAATTTGGAAATTCATCATTCTCATTAACAGCAACTATAAATTTATTAACTGGTAATCCCATATTTTTTGCAATAACTCCTCCCATTAAATTTCCAAAATTTCCTGATGGAACTGAAAAATTTATATATTCACAATCAATATTTGAAAAGGCATAAAAATAATAAACTGATTGTGGTAAAAGTCGCGCAATATTTATTGAGTTTGCACTTGTAAGATTGAATTGAGAAAGTTCCCGGTCATTAAAAGCAATTTTTACAAAATTCTGACAATCATCAAACTTACCTTTTATTGCAAATGGTATTATATTTTCTCCAAGAGTTGTCATTTGTTTTCTCTGCCTTTCTGTTATTTCTTTTTCAGGAAATAAAATAAAAACTTTAATATTTTCCTTTTTATAAAAAGCATTTGCTATTGCTCCACCTGTATCTCCACTTGTTGCAACAAGAATATTCAATTTTATATTTTCTTCTTTTGCAAAATATTCCATAACTTCAGCCATAAATAAAGCAGCAAAATCCTTAAATGATAAAGTTGGACCTCTGTCAAGATAAAGTATGTATAAATTTTCTTTTATTTTTTTAACAGGGACAGGGAAATTATATATTTTGTTTACAATATTCTGAAGTTCTTTAAGAGGAATTTCATCTTCAAGAAATTTTGAAAGGACTCTAAATGCAATTTCAGTATAACTTTTTCCTTTTAAATTATCAATTTCTTTTTTATTTAAAACAGGTATTTGTGCTGGGATGTAAAGACCATAATCAGGTGCCTGTCCTTTCAATACTGCCTTTTTAAAATCAACCAGTTCTGAACTTCTATTTGTGCTTCTGTATAAAATTTTCATTTTTAAAATCAACTTTAAGTTTTTTATCAACAAATATTATTTTAAACCTTTTTTCAAATTCTGGATACTTTTTCAAATATTCCTCTTTTAAAATTTTTATTATATCATTTTTCATCTTTTCGTCATTTTTTATAAATCCAAAAGACCATCCTCTAAATCCAGCACCAGAAAATCTTGCTCCATAAACACCTTTAATTGAATTTAAAATCTCATAAATCTTAATCATTTCCTCACTTCCACATTCATAATTTTTAATTGAACTTTCTCCTGACTGCCTTATCAACTTTCCAAAATCTTCAATATCTCCCTTTTCCCATAATTCCATTCCTTTTTCAACCCTCTCCATCTCACTATAAAAATGCTCTGCTCTTTTTCTTAAATTTAAAGGCAATTTATCCTTATATTTCAAAAAAATTTCCTTTTCAATATCCCTTAAAACAAAATCATCCTTAATTTCTTTACATATATATTTTAAAATTTCTTTAACTGCCTCTTTACATTCCTCAACCCTCTTATTATAACCTGTATCTTTAAGAACCTTCTCAATTCCTGAATAAACCATACATATTGAATAATCAATGTTTTTTTCTGCCTTTATATTTTTATATTCATTATTTGAACAATCAAGAAAGAGAATTGAATTTTTATCATCATTACTTAATAAGATTGTTGACTGGTCAAGAATTCCGCTTTTAACTCCAAGATAATTATTTTCAACCTCTTTAAATAAAAAAATATTTTCAATTTCAGAAATTTTAATTCCATTTACATATTCAAGAGAGATTAAATAAGAAATTCCTGTTGAAGCAGAAGAACCTATGCCACCAGAAGGCAACTGTCCATAAATTTCTCCTTCAATTCCATATTTAATTTTAAATTTTTCTCTCAAAATATAAACACATCCCTTTAATAAATCATCCCATTTTCCATTTTTTTCAGTTATTTCATCTATATAAAATTCAGAGACCTCATTAAAATTCAAACTTTTTATTTTTATCTTTCCTTTTGTTTTTTTAAATTTTAAAATAGTTCCCCTATCAATTATAATACCAAGAACTTTTCCTTTCTGATGGTCAATATGTGCTCCAAGTGGGCAGATTCTGTATGGAACAAATATTGTATTCATTCTGGATGGTATTACAATTTTTGATATGGTTCCTCACTCCAGTTTATAATTTTAACTGTTGCAGAGGAAGGACCGAAAATTCTGAAATTAAAATCCTCCATCAATTGTTCACCCGTATAACCTGGATTATTATTCTTTCCTATGTATCTATATGCTTCACCATATGTATAAGGAGAAACTTCTATAATCTCTGGACCTTCAATATCAGGATTCCCGGGATTTACAGGTCCAATTCTTCTATAACTTACCGGTGCATATGTAACATGGATTTTTCCCTGTGCTCCACTTAATGGGTTTGTTGAAGGAGGAATAGAAGATAATCTTAAATAATATTTTGTATTTGCTTGTAATTGAACTGGAGGATTGAATTCAAAAGATATCCAGGTCGCAGTTCCAGAAGGTATTTGAGAGGAATTTATTATATTACTCTGTCCTAAAATCGCTCCTACTATGCTTCCTGTCCTTATAGTCATATAAATACTGCTGACATTTGGATTATCTTTTTTTATCTGCATTTCAACCCTTCCTACCTGAACTGGACTTGAGTCTGTTCTAAAACTCTGACCAATATCTCCTACTGTTCCCGGGAAATCCCCTAAATTTCCAGAAGATGTTCCTGATGTAAATGATATTGAAGGTGTTGTTGATGATGAAGAAACCTGAACTTCTGCCTTTACTGTTTTGCTTATACTTCTACATATACCGGTTGATGTTATGAGTATATTCCCAGAAGAAAGATTTGATAAATTTACTGTATAATATCCATCTCCAAAAGAAACATCATTCCATCCATCCCTCCAGTTTGGTTGTTTTGTTAATTTCCACATTGCCCTTTCAAGTCCTGCCTCTGCTATGTCAAGAGCCTTAAAGTAAAATAAAGTTCTTCTCACCTGTAATGCTTCAAGGGTTGCCATATTTAAAAAAGAAAAGCCAAGTATTGATAGTATCATAACAACCATAACAACTGCAATAAGTGCAAGTCCCTTTTTCATTTTAGTCAGTTGGTCTCTCTCCGGGTCTAATTACTGGTATACTCGGTGGTTCAACTGGTTGAAACTCTCCACCACCTGATGAACCACCAGAACTACCTCCTGAATTGCTTCCTGAAGAGTCACCAGAACCTGTTTGCTGGGTACTCTGTGAAGTTATTGTTCTGTTTATGTTTCTTAAAGCAATTAAAGAATCAAGAGAAGTTCTTATTTCTCCATCTTTGAGTTTCAAAACGACATTTACATAATAAGCACCACCATCTCCAGCAACTTTATTAAATTTAACATCCTCTACTTTTCCTTTTATTAAATAATATTTTCTTGTCCCATCAAAATAAACAAGGTCATTTCCTTCTCTTTGAAAATACTCATTCTGTGTAGTTGGGGCTGGTGGGGGTGGTGCAGATGGTGGTTCGGGTGGTTCTATATCTTCTATTGGAATTTCGCTTCCAGGACCACATTCACATCCAGAAAGAATAAATCCAAGAATGAGCATTTCAGTTAAAATTAGGTAGAATTTCTTCATTTTCCACCTCCTGTTGATATTTTACCTCAATCTTTCAATTATGTCAAGTTTTATTTTTTTATAATCAATTTATTTCCACTATCCTGAATTTCTATTTTATCCGGCTGTTTATCCCTTAATTTTTTCTCAATAAATCTCACTCCAAAAACTGCTTCCCTTTTTAATTCCATTACCTTTGTTTCTCTAAAATATGTTTTATAAGATGAATATAAAATGAAACTTATTGCAAGAACTATTGTAAGTCCACTTGCAATTGCTATTATCATTTCAATAACAGTTAATCCTTTTTTCATTTTTAACCTCACCATGGAGAAATAATTGTCTGTAAAACAACCTCATTATTTTTTTTATTTTCAAACCATATAATTTTTACAGTTATTTTTTTATAATCAGGTGTTGTATCAGGGTCGTCCGGGTCATCAATATCCTCAATAATTGTCATTCTCTTTCCCTGTATTTCATCTATATTTATATTTGTTCCATTTTCGTTATAATTATTTAAATTTGAATAGGAGATAGTTTTTAAAAATTCTATTCTTGACTGTGCTATTTCAATTGCAGTTCTTCTATGTCTTTCAACATTTAAATTTGTCTGACTGTAAAAAAAATAAGCAAGTGTTCCAAATATTCCAACTATAAATATCAAAATTGAGACAATTACTTCAACAAGTGAAAAACCTTTACTATTCATTTTTTCTCCTCAAATCTTGTTTTTTCTTTTTCTGCTATTTCCTTTGCTTCCTTTTCTGTTATTATTTTTGGAGTTAAAAATATTACAAGGTCTGTCTTTTTTCCTGTTTCAGATTTGTTTTTAAATAAAAATGGGAAAATATCTCCAAGAAGTGGAACTTTATTACTTCTTTTTGTATTTTCAGTTCTCAATAGTCCTCCAATAACAATTGTTTCTCCATCCTTAACCATAACCTTTGTTTTTGCTGTTCTTATATTTGTATCAACTGCTTCTGCAAAATATGGAGATGGCTCTGCTGAACTAACATTCGGTTCAACCTCAAGGGTAATATAACCTTCTTCATTTACATGCGGAATTACATTTAAAGATACGCCGACTTCTGCGAAAATTGGTTCTTTTGTTGTAGGAGCAATTGTTCCAGTTGTTCCAACTGTATATACGGTTTTTTCAGCGACTGCCATATTTTTTGTTATTTTTATTGTTGCTGGTGAATCATTTAATGTTGTTACTCTTGGGTTTGCAAGTATATTTGCCTGTCCTTTTACTTCAAGTAATTTTAAATTTGCAGTAAGTGTCTGAAATGATAATGTTCCAAGTATAAATTGAGGATTTCCTGTCGTTGTCGTTGTTCCACCTGTTGTTGTTCCTGTCTGTCTTGGATTTACAATTTCCCTGTTAACATCTTTTTTCCATGGATAAGGAACATCCTTTGAAGCACCAAAAAATGATGCCTCAACATTCCATTTAATTCCAAGGTCTTTAAGCCCTTCTTCTGTTAATTCAACAAGAACTGCTTCTATCTGAACACTCGGGATATTTTTATCAAGTAATTTAATTATCTTTTTTATTTCTTCAATATTTTCAGGTATATCCTGAATTGTTAAACTATTTGTTCTTGTATCAACTATAATTTTCCCATTTTTACTTATCAGTGGAGTTAAAACTTTTCCAAGGTCTTCTGCTTTTGAATATTGAAGAAATATTACTTCAGAGGATAATTTCTGTATTTCCTTATATTCTTTAACAATAAAAACATCACTATCAGGTAATTTCTCCCTGTAAAGACCATTTGCTTTTAAAATTGAATCAATTGCTTCTTCAGGGCTTACATTTTCAAGATATGCACTTATTGGCCTTTCAGAAAGTTCACTGCTTGCAATCAATTTTATTCCTGTTTTTTTACTCAATACCTGAAGAACCTGTGCAAGTTTTGTTTGATAAAAAGTAAGTGTGATTTTTTCTTCTGAAAAGATAAAAACTGAAAAAATTAAAAAAAGTATAAAAATTTTCTTTCTCATTTTTTCTCTCCTTTTTCATAATCAAATTTTACTACAAAATAATTTTCAAATTCATCCTTAACAACTATTCTATCACTATAAATTTTTTGAATTGTAAAATTCTCAATTTTTTCTCCTTCACTTTTCACTTCATCATTTATTATCACATATGGCTTTTTTTCATCATAGACAATTCCAGAAATATAAAAATCTGGCTTTTTTGGTTCTATCTTTTTTTCTTCTTTTATAATTTTTTCTTCCTTCTTTTTTTCAGGTAGCCATGGTCTTAATGGGTCTTTAAGGACAAAAATTTTATTTATTTTTGGTTTTTCTATTTTTGTAATTTCATCAAGTTTTTTCTTTGTAGTTTCAAAATTTTCTTCAATTTTTCTTAAGTCAATCTCTCCAGAATTTTCTCCAGTAGATTGATTTTTATTATAACTTTTAAAAGTTACTTTTTTTGGTCTCAATGCAAAACTCCATGCAATTATCAAAACAAATATCAAAATTATTAATCTTAAAACATTTTTCTGCTCCATAATTTTATTTTACCTCTTTTATCCCTGAAATTTTAATATTATAAAAATTTTTACCTTCCTCTCCTTTAATCAACTCAATTTCTTCAATCTTTAAATATTTCTCCCCTGTCTCTATATTATGAATAAATGAAAGAAACTTAGAGTAATCGCCCATGAGTTTTAAATTCCAGAAATAATATAAACCTTCTTTTTCCTTGCTCTTTTCATCCTCGCTTAAAGAAATAATTTCCATACCTGTATTTTTTGAAATATTTTCAAGGTATTGATAGAGGGCAAAATTCGGGTCATCTTCATATTTTAACCATTCAAATTTTTTTATTTTATCTTCTGCAATTGCAACAGTATTTAAGATGTTATTTATAAATTTTGGAGAGTTCTTTATTTTCAAATAATTGTATTCAAGTAGTTCCTTATCTGTTTTATTTTTCAATATAAAATTTTTCTGTGGAATTAAAACAAAAACATAAAAGAATGAAAAAATTATAAAATATGAAAACAAAGTCCAGAAAATCCATTTCCCTTTAATTATCTCTTTCATTTTTCCTTAAGTCCTATTTCAAATTTAAAATAATAAACATCATTATCTTCAATTTTCCCTTTTTCAAATTTTGATAATTTTATTGAATTGAACAAATTATTTCCATTTTCCTTTAAATTTTTTACAAAATATGAAAGTGCCTTTTCAGGTTTTATAAAAAAAGGAGAAATAAAACCTTCGGCAATTAAATATAAATTTTTTCCCTTTTCACTGTATTCATTTTTATAAGAAAGTTTGCTCAACCACATACCATCTGGAATTGAAGATGAAATAAGTGTAAGTTTATCACTCCATATTATTCTATTTTTATACTCATCCTCATAAAAAGAAAATTTCTTAGATAGAAGCAAACATTTTTCCTCCTGACTTCTTATAATTTCAAAAATACCCTTTTCCTCACTTGCTTTTTTCTTTAAATTTTCAATCTCATTTTTAATTCTTAAAATTTCAATTCTGTTTGAGATATAAAAACCAGCGCAGATAACAAATAGAAAAAATAAGCCAATAAAATAAAAAAGGAAAAATTTTAAAATTAAAACTTTCTTTTTATAAATTTCCCACCTTTTCTTTAATAGATTAATCTCTATCATAAAATTTTCCTTGTAAGCAAACCAAAAGCAGAAGTGAAAAACACACCATTTTCCTTTATTTCAAGTGGAATTAAGTTATCTTTAAGATATAATAAGGGATTATAAATTTCAAATTGAGTTTCAGTTTTTTCTTCAAGAATTTTTTTTAAACCATGTATGATTGAACCACCACCTGTAATATAAATTTTTTCTATCTTTCTTTCTGTGTGATTTTCAAAGTATTTTAAGGATATATTTATTTCTTCAACCAAATCACCAATTTTTTCATTCATTGCTTCTCTTTCAGTTTCTTCTATATCACCCATAATTTTGCCTCCAAAAATTATATCTCTGAAGAAAACAAATTTATCTTTTAAATATATTGAGAGATTTGAAATTGAATTTCCTATATTCAAAATTGCAAATGAATCTTCTTTTCTAAAAAATAAAAAGGAATTCAATATAGAGGAGGATGAAGTTTCCATTATTAAAGGTTTTAATTTACACTTTAAAAAAATATCAAGATAAATTTTTGTTTTTCTTTTTGGAAATGCAATCAATGTAATATTTTTCTTCCCATTAAAATTGAATGTTATATAGTCATAATCATAATTTTCTACTGGCTCAGGCATTATTTGAATTGCTTCAAGTTTTATTGCATTTTCAAGTTCTTCTTCTGGTAAATCAGGAAGTTGAAAATAATGATAAACTAAATCATCACCACTCACCGTAAAAAGGCATATTTTACCTTTTATGTCAATTTTTTTAAAATAATCTCTTAAAAAATTTCCAAGAATTTCTAATTCTTCCTCTTCTGATATTTTTCTGAAGTTTTCTAATGGATTTTCTATTTTTTCAATTTTCCTTATAAATACTTTCCCCTTTTTTTCATATCCCTCAATTACCTTTATAAACTTTGAACCGATATCAATACATACTTTTAAATCCATAAATTTTAAAAAGGGGCTGGCTAATATAACCAGCCCCACCTATTTTAAATTCCACTATAGGATAAATTTCCATCCTGGTCAATGGTTACAGTAATACCTGCTGCATCTCCGGTTCCTGTTGTGGTTGCTGTAAAACCTGTTCCTCCTCCTGAAAGTGTCACTGTATAATCTTTAAAATATTTGTTTCCTGTTGTATCTATTCCAAGTTTTGTTTTATCATCAGTATAAACTCCATGTTCTGCATAATAAACTCTTTCCGCAGTCCTTACAGAACCAACTAATGCTGCTCCTTCTGCTGCCATTGCTCTTTTAACCTGACCTCTATATAAAGGAACTGCAA
>Ga0209225_1000463_pt1 | contig 46968 bp, 43 predicted proteins | sample WasSprMetagenome_FD_184732 | JGI IMG/M metagenome (GOLD analysis project Ga0209225, IMG submission 184732) | Sulfidic aquatic microbial communities from Washburn Spring, Yellowstone National Park, USA - WS (SPAdes) (version 3) | ecosystem: Environmental > Aquatic > Thermal springs > Hot (42-90C)... | reverse complement strand
ATTCCACTAAGGAATATAATAAGCAGCAGGAGATTTTAAATACAGGAGGAGATATAGGACCTGGCTGGCGGTTAACATATACATGGAGGATGATACAGTTTAGAACAGGAACAGGAAAAAGGGATGAAACTGGAAAAGGTGAATACTGGCAAATTAATACAAATCCTTCTATAGATAAAGTAGTCCTTGATGAATGGAACCATATAGCAGTTGTGAGGAATGAAGAAGGAATTTTGTCTTTATATTTAAATGGTAAAAAAGTCGCAGAAAGTGAGAAAAAATTTGACATAATAAGCAGTAATTATGGATTAACAGTTGGTGCTTATAGAGGTGGATATGCATATGGATTTAAGGGAGTAATAGATGAGGTGAAGATATATAAAGGTGCGCTAAGTCCAGAAGAGATTTTAAAAGAATATAAAGGGGGAGAAGAAAAAAAAAATAAACTTGATGGAAAACTTGATGAGGATATCTGGAAAAATGCAAAAATATTTAAAAATTTTTATTTAATAAATACAACCAATTTAGCACCTGTTCAGACAAAAGTTTTATTCAATTATGATACAGACAATCTTTATTTTGCATTTATATGTGATGAGCCAAATATTGAAAAACTGAAAAATGATATAAAGGAGAATTCTTTAAAGGTCTATAGAGATGACAGTGTTGAGATAATGATTGATTCTGATAATAATAAAGGAGATTATTACCATTTTCTATTTAATCCGGGTGGATATTATGGAGTTGAATTTAGAACACAGAGTGGATTTGTTGGTTCAGAGGTAAAGGACTTTAAATTATATACAGGTTCAAATATAGAAAAGGATAAATGGATAGTTGAAATTGTTATTCCATATTCTTCTTTAACATTTGAAAGAATAAAAAATGATATATCATTAAATTTTGCAAGAAATAGAAGAGTTGATTTACCTTCAATACAGGAAAGTTCAATAGCAGAAAAAGGACAATTCCATAATCCATTTGCTTTTGTTCCTGTAAAAATTGAAAATATTGACCTGTCATTATATGCAATTGAGATGAAGGATATAGAGGTAATAGAAACAGAGAAGAAGGATGAAAAGATAAATGTGAAGTTAAAAGGGAATATAAAAAATCTTTCAAATAAAGAGAAAGATATTGAAATTGAAATATATGAGGAAAAATTAGGTATCCTTGGAAAAACAAAATTAGAGATTTTACCTGAAAAGGAAAGAGAAATAATTTTTAATATAATTGTTCCAGAGCCAAAAGAATACAAATTTGGTATAGATATAAAGGATAAAGGCAAAACTATTTATAGTAGTTTATTTACAAAAAAGATTTCTTATGTTCCAATCTCACTTGAATTATTAAAACCATTTTACAGAAATTCAATATATTCAAGTCAAAAAATAGATGAAATAATAGTGAATGTAAAAGTTGGACTTAAAGATGAGGAAATGAAAGGACTTGATGAGGAAATTTTAATTGTTGATAAGGATGGAAAACAAATAGCAAAAAAATCAATAAAAGCAGAAAAGGAGAAAAATGTAACAATAAAAATACCTGAAATAAAAGAAGGGGAATATAAAATAGTTGGAAGATTGAAAAAAGGAGAAAATTTAGTTTATGAAGCAAGTATTCCGTTATATAAATTACCAAAGCCAAAAGGAAATGAAGTATATATTGATGAGAATTTAAATCTTGTGTTAAATGGAAAACCAATTTTACCGATAATCTGGTGGGGTGGTTCTCCTTATGAAGAGATAGCAAAAACAGGAGCAGATGGAATAGTTGTAGGTACAGGGGACATTGATAAATTAAAAGAATTAAATTTATATGGAGAAGTTATGCTTTTATGGGGTTCTGAGCAAAAGAAATATTTTGAAGGAAAAGAAACACTATCAGAAGAGGCAATAAAGGCAATAACAGAAAAGGTTAATTCAGTTAAAGACCATCCTGCATTTTTATTTTATTATTTAACAGATGAGCCAGAAGTAAGAAATTTAAGTCAAAATCTTTTAAAAGAAGCATACCAACTTATAAAAAAACTTGACCCATATCATCCTGTTCAAATAACAAATGATTCAGTGAAAGGAATAGAAACATATATTGAATGTGCTGATTTATTTTTCCCTGACCCTTATGTCTGTCCACTTGTCGATGGAAGTTTAACAAGGCCTATGACTTATATAATTTCATTTATGGAAGAGATTAAAAAAGCAGGAAAGAATAAAAAGTTTGTTGGTATAACTCCTCAGGTATTTGATTATGGTAGGGTATATGCAAGTAATCCACCATATTCAACAAGGAATAATAGAGTTCCAACATTTGTAGAAGAAAGATGTATGAACTATCTTGCGATAGTCTATGGAGCAAAAGGATTTAATTATTATGTATATGGAAAAAAAGACCCAAATCACTGGGGAGCAGTTAATTTCCCTGATTTAAGAATAGGAATGCCATATCTTATAAAAGAGAAGAAATCATTGAGTGATGTTATATTACTTGGAAAAGATATAAAAGAAGAAGTCAAAATTGAAGAGAAAAAAATTCATTATGCAGTGAAAGAATATAAAGGGAAAAGATATATAATATGTGTGAATGTTGAACCAGAAGAATTGAATGTTGAAATAAATGTTCCTGAAAATATTAAGAAATTTAAAGTCATATCGGAAAATAGGATTGTTGAAGTTAAAAATGGGAAGTTTTCTGATAAGTTTTTACCATATGAGGTTCACATATACACAGATGACCTTAATTTTCAGGATTTAGTTGATTTAAAGAAGGTAGAAGAAGAGATTAAAAAGGAAGGTGGCTGGTATACTTATAAATATAAAAAATGAAATATTTTAAAATTGGCTCTTTTAAAACAGATATAACACCACCTGTTGGATATTTACTTGCTGGACATACTGCAAGGAATAAACCATCTATAAAAATTCATGACCCATTATATTTAAAATGTGTCTCAATTTCAAATGAGAAAGAAACTGTTTTTATAATCACTTCTGACTTAATTGGTTTTTCTCCTGAATTTATTAAATCAGTTAAAAATGAAATTTATAAAAAACTTAAAATAAATCCTTCAAAAATTTTAATAACTGCTTCCCATACCCATACAGGACCTATTATGGAAGATACTTATTATTATTCTGAAAAACCATTACCTGATTATATTTCCCTTTTAAAGAAAAAAATTGTTGGTGGAATAATACAATGTTTAAATGATAAGGAAGATGGAATAATAAAATTTGGAAAAGGAAGAGTTAATATAGGAATTGTTAATAGAAGAAAAAAGACAGAAGATGGTATAAAGATGATGCCAGATTTTAATGGACCTATTGATGATGAAGTTAGTGTTATAAAATTTGAAAGGAAAGATGGTAGTCCAAAAGTTATATTTTTCAATTATACATGCCATCCAACAACTCTTTCAACAGATATATATGAGATTTCAGCAGATTATCCAGGAGTTGCAGAAAGAGAAATAGAAAATTATTATAAAGGAAGCATAGGGATGTTTTCAAATGGTTGCTGTGGAGATGTAAGACCTGCAATTATAGAAAATGGAAAATTTAAAGGTGGAAGTTTTAATGATATAGAAAGAATGGGTAAAATTTTATTCAGTAAGGTTATTGAGATATGTGAAAAGGCAGAGATTATTGAAAGTTCAGATATAATTTCACTTTTAAAAAATTTTAAATTCCCTCTTGAAAAAAGTTTAATTCCTGAAAATGAGAGAAAACTTTATGAAGTATGTAAATTTTACAGAGAAAAACTTAAGATAAATCTTTCTGAAAAATGGATTGAATTTATGAAAGAAAAATTAAGAAAAAAGGAAAAATTTAAGGATTATGTAAAAGGAGATTTACATCTTATAAAAATTGGTGATATTTTTATTTTAGGATTACCAGGGGAAGTTATGGTTGAAATTGGACTGAAATTAAAAGAAAAAAATAAAAATTTAATTGTATGTGGTTATAGTAATGGTTTAATTGGTTATATACCAACTGAAAATGGACTTAAAGAAGGAGGATATGAAGCAACCTCTTTTATGTATTATCTCTATCCATCCATATTTTCCTATGATATGGAGAAAAAATTGATAGACGCTTCATTTAAACTTTTAAAAAATGGAACTTAATTTCCTTACATATTGTGAAATAAATCTTGATTCAATCATTTATAATTTAAAATGGGTTAAAAAGAAAGTTGGAGAAAATGTAAAAATATGCTTTGGAGGAACAAAGGCAGATGGGTATGGATATGGAATACTTGAAGTTGCTCAAGCAGGAATTGAAGCAGAAGTTGATTATCTTGGAGTTGCAATACCTGATGAAGGAATATATTTAAGAAAAAATGGAATTAAAAAACCTATACTTGTCTTCGGTCATATTGTTCCTGAAATTTCTGAAAAAGTTGTTGATTATGATTTAACTCAAACTGTTTCCACAATTGATTTATGTAAAAAAATATCCTATTATGCGAAAAAAAAGAAAAAAATTGCAAAAGTCCATGTAAAGGTGGATACTGGAATGGGTAGAATTGGTATTTTTCCAGAAGAAGTAATTGATTTTATAAAAAAGATTTCAAAATTACCCAATATTTATATAGAGGGAATTTATACACATTTATCATCTGTTGGCAGAGATGATAAATTTACAGAAAAACAGATTGAAAAATTTTTTTATGTTTTAAAGTTGCTTGAAAAAGAAAATATAAAAATACCAATAAGACATATGGCAAATTCCGCAGCAATAAAAAGATATACTGAAACTTATCTTGATATGGTTAGACCTGGAAGTATAATATTTAATGCTGATTCTCCTGAACTTAAAGATGTTTTCTCATTAAAAAGCAAGGTTGTTTATGTTAAAAAAGTCCCAAAAGGTTATAGAATTGGTTATAGAGGAAGTTATATCACAAAAAAAGAAACAAATATAGCAACAGTTTGTCTTGGTTATATAGATGGATTTCCATTTTTTCTTGGAAATGAAAAATGGAAGGTTATAATAAATGATAAATATTTTCCTGTTGTTGGAAGAGTATGTATGGACCAGATAATGGTTGATGTTGGAAATGAAAATGTAAATATTGGTGATGAAGTTATAATAGTTGGCAAAAGTAAAAATTGTGAAATAAAATTGATTGATATATTTAAAGAGGTTGATTTTTATAACTTTCTTGCTCCTTCAATAAATAAAAGGGTTCCAAGAGTTTACATTAAAGATGGTAGAATTTATAAAATAAAAACAATTTTTGGAGTTGAGTATGAAAGAGATAGAGATAAAAGGTGATTATTATCAAACAGGATTTTTAATCGGAAATTGCCACAGAAATATCTTAAAAAAAATAGAAGAAAAAGTTATGAAAAATTTAAGGATTGAGGATGAAAAGTTAAAAAGTTATGAAGAAAAATTAAAAAATTTTCATTTTCTGATTGAAGAAATTGAAGGTTATTGCAAAGGTGCTGAAATAAAATTTGAAAATCTTCTGAAAATTAAACTTGGCAATTTTAATGTTCCTAAATTAAACTGCTCCTCTTTATTTTTAAGTTCAGAATTTTTTGAAGAAAATGTTTCATGTGCTATGAAAATAAGGGATGAAAAACCACTTCCTCAATATATTTGCAAAAAGGTAAATAATAATAAAATTCCATACTTATTTTCTGGCTCAATTTCAGATACTGGATATGGGTTTTTTATAAAAGAGAATGGATTTTTGGGTATAAATAATACAGGAAGTTTTTTAAAAAAAGATTTTATAAATGAAAATGGTTTTGATGATTGCGATATAATGAGAATTGTTGCTGAACTCTCCAATGGACCAGAGGAAGCAATAGAAATTATAAAGAAGATGCAAAAGGATAAAATTATTGGATACACAGGGAATAAAAGAGGGATGATTTTTCTTTTTGTAGATACAGCAGAGAACTCATTATATATTGAAATAAATTCCTTTAATTTAAACTATAAAAAAATTCATGGAAAATTTTGTTTTACAAATGATTTTTTAATTGATGATTCAAAAAATTGGGTTGAAGAAATTGAAACAGAAGGAACAAAAAGCAGTAAAAAAAGGAAAGAACGACTTGAAGAAATATTGAAAGAGAATGAGAAATTTGATGTTAAAAAATTGATTGAAATTTCAAGGGATAAAAAAAATTATCCTTATTCAATATGTAGAGACACAAGTTTAATGCCTGTAAGAACAATTTCCTCCCTTATTTCTTTTTTATATAATGAACCAATTTTATATATCTGTATCGGTAATCCTTTTGTCACCCCTTATTTCCCATTTCATCTAAAAGGAAATAAAATAATTGAAAATTTTATCAGTGGAGAGATTTCTTTAAAATTGGACAGGATATTTGAGGAGAAAAAGTTATTAGATGAAGAATATCTGAATAAAATCAGAAAATTTGAGTATGAAATATTTAAAAATTTTAATGAAATTAAAAATATTGAAGAGAAAAATCTTGAAGTTCAGAAGAAAGTTTTTAATTTTATTATGAGTGGAGGGGAAAATGAAAGTTTATATAATTCCTGACCTTGAAGGAGTTAGTGGAATAACACAGTTCAGACAGAATTTAAAAGCAATGGGAATATATGAATTGATGTGCAAAAGAATGGTTAATGAAATAAATGCATCCATTGAAGGGATAAAAGAAGCAGACAAAAATTCAGAGATATATGTAATGGAGACACACGAAATAGACGATGAAACTTTAACTCCAGAAATAAATGGCTTAATAAGGGGAGCAAGAATTCCTTTATTTGATAATTCATTTGATGTTTTATTTTTTGTTGGGCAGCACGCAAAATCACAGGTTGAAAAAGGAGTTTTATGCCATACAGGAAATGCGAGAATAATGGAGGTAAAAATAAATGGGAATGAATATGGAGAAATTGGGATAAACTCTTTATATGCAGGAACTTACAACATTTCAACAATTTTTGTTTCAGGTGATACTGCATGTATAGAAGAGGCAAAAAAATTATTTAAAAATATTGTAACAGTTGAATCCAAAATTGGTCTTGGGATGCATTCAGCCATTTGTTATCATCCAAAAAAAGTTTTAAATGAAATAAAAGAAAAATCAAAAGAAGCAATAATTGAATATAAAAAAAATCCAAAAAATTTTCCGCCACTGAAATTAAATCCACCATATGAAATTGAAATTGAATGGCAGTATATAGAAATGGCAGATAGAGCAACATTAATACCAGGGATTAAAAAAATATCAAAAAGAATCACACTTTACAAATCAAAAAATTTTGAAGAGATTTATAAATGTTATGTTTCCTAGGCAACAATTGCTTTAATCGGTTATGTTTAAAATGAACAAAACAAAATTAATGCCTGAAAAACAAATAATAGAATATGAATTTACATTACCGGTTAAAATAAATAAATTTGAAGGAAAACCACAATTAATACATACTTTCCCCCATTTTCATGGATATGAAATTGAAATTCAGTTTATAGTAGAGGGTGATGGATTTTATTTTATAAAAAATAGAAAATACAATCTTGAAAGGAAAAAAGTTTTAATAATACACAAAGGAGAAATTCATTACTATATTCCAGGGAAAAAGGAGATTGAAAAATTAGCCATTATGTTAAAAAGCAGCGTTTTTGATAAATTCAAAAATTTGTTTTTACCAATTTTAAATTGTAAAAAAAATAGCAGTCATGAGGTTTTTCTTTCAGATAGAGATTTTTTAATTAGCCAGATTTTACTTGAAGAAATTATAGAAAAAAAAGGAAAATATATTGAAGAAACAATAAAATTTAACCTTCTAAAATTTTTTCTGATAATCCTCCAAAATTTAAAAAAGGAAAAATTGAAAGCAAAAAATGAAAAAATTGCAAAAATTATTGATTTCATAGAAGAAAATTATTTCAGAAAAATTTCAATTAATGAGGTAGCCAGTATTTTTAAAATTTCAAATTCCCATCTTTCCCATCTATTCAAAAGAGAAACAGGGATGAGTTTTAAAAAATATATAATTGAAAGGAGATTGTTTGAAAGTGAAAAATTACTTCAGGGTGAAAATACAAAAATATCATCAATTGCTAAAAAATGTGGTTTTTCAGACATGACATTTTTTATGAAAAAGTTTAAAGAAAAATTTGGTATAACCCCATTACAGTATAAAAAAATAATAAAAAAGGAGGGATTATGAAAATTTTAGTATTAACAGACCTGGAAGGAGTTGCAGGAGTGGTTGATTTTGAACAAACATATGCAGAAGGGAAATATTATGAAAGAGCAAAGGAATTATTAACAGAAGAAGTAAATGCCTGCTGTGAAGGTTGCTTGATAAAAGGGGTAAAGGAAATTTTTGTAATAGATGGGCATGGTCCAGGTGGAATAGTCCCTGAAAAGATACATAAAGAAGTAAAACTTTTTCATGGAAGACCTGTCCCTTTATTCTGGTTTTTTGATTATAACTGGGATGGAGTAATCCTTCTTGCACATCATTCAATGAATGGAACTGAAAATGGAAATTTAAATCATACATATTCAAGTAAAAGTATTGTAAATATGTGGTTAAATGGAGAAAAAATAGGAGAAATAGGAATTGAAATTTTTCTTGCTGGCTGGTTTGGAATTCCAGTAATTCTTATAACAGGGGATGAGGCAGCAACAAAGGAAGCAGAAAAATATGTTCCAAATATAGAAAAAGCAATAGTAAAATGGGGAATAACAAGGACAAGTGCAATATCACTATCACCAGAAAAATCAAGAGAAATAATAAAGGAAAAAACAGTAAAAGCAATAGAGAGAATAAAGGAAATAAAGCCGGTAAAAATAGAAAGAGAATGCGAAATAATTGTAGAATATTTATCAACATCTGATGCATTTATAAGAAGTAAAAGAGAGGGTTTTGAACTTATAGAACCAACAAAAGTAAGAGTAAAAGGTAAAAATTTTATTGATGTATTTTCAAAATTTTTCAGTTAAAATGACTTTAATGGTGTGAAACCCTTTGCAGAACGCCCTTCCCTTTTATAATTTCTAATCAGTGTATTTACCATAAATTTTTGCTGATTCATACATTGTCTTTATATTTTCAACAGGTGTCAGGGGTGCAAGATTATTTCCCTCTCTCATTATAAATCTTTTACCATCCATTATTCCACTTTCACATATTCTTTTAACTTCATTTTCTATTTCCTCTTTTTTACCATTTTTAAGAAGAACAATATTAGGACCACCAATTATTTCAACATCTTCTCCAAGTTCCTTTCTAACCTTTCCAAAATCAATTGGAAATCCAGTATCAAATGAATAAACATTTAAATTTTCTTTCAAAAATTTAAATAGATGTGAGGCATCTCCACATAAATGTATATGAATTGAACCTCCATTTGAAAATTCATCAACTATTCTTTTATGAAATGGAAATACAAAATATTTATATTTCTCTACTGATAAATTTGCTATAAGGTCATCAGCAAAGCAAAAATATTCTGTTTTATAGTTTATTTCTTCTTTCCCTTCCCTCTTCCATCTCCATTTCTTTATCTCCTTCATCCTTCTTATTATGTTTTCTGTTACAAAATTCATTAAATCAAAAAAGTATTTCTCATCATCAACCATATCAAAAAATATCTCTGTTAAGCCCCTTAATTTCCCTGCAACTGTAAATGGTCCGTCTGTCCCTTCACCCGGTATTGTTATTGGTCCTTTAACAGGTTTTCCTTCAAATTCTAAGTTTTTACATTTCTCATTAATATATTCAAAAAATTCTATTGCTTTACCAAGTAAATTCCCAAAAGGGTCTGGTGGCTCAATTTCATATAGTTTATATTTATTTTCTTTAAATATTGGTTCTGTATCAGGGGGAATAAAATCTCCAAGATAAATTAAATTACAACCAAACCATCCTGCTTCATAATTATTCTGAAAATCTATATTTATCTGCCAACCATCCTCTGGTATTCCCATTTCCCTATCACATATTATATTCTCCCTCCACCATTTCTGAAATAAAAGTTGACATCTTATATGTATATCAGGATTGTTATAAAATTGATAAAATGTATAACCTTCTCTGTTTAAATATGGATTTTCAAAAAAATTCCTTATGCTACCACCTATAATAACTGGAACTCTTTTATGCTTTTTCTCTTTATAATCCTACCACAACTTCTTAACTTCCTCATTATGCCTTTTATAATCAATTTTCTCTTCTAAAAAGAATCCCATTTTTATATTTTAAACTTTATTAAAATTGACAACAAACTTATAAACTCCATTTTTTATACTGTGGCAAGTTGAATCCGGTAATATTACCTCTGCAGTAGTATTTTTAGGTATTTCAACTTCCAGTAAAAATTCATCTTTTTTTCTTTCCCACTTTGACAAAATTTTCCCAAACCTACATATATGTTCACAAATAACCCATTTTAGGTCACAAACAGGATTTGGTTTTATTATAATATGTTTAAAACCTGGTTTTTCAGGGTCAGGTAAAATTCCTCCAAGATATTTATACATCCATGCACTTATATCACCAAAAGCAATATGATTTAAAGAAGCATTTCCATCCCATGTTTCCCATAATGTTGTTGCACCTTGCTTTACCCAGTATCCCCAGCCAGGATATTCTGTTTGAGTAATTAGTTTATAAGCAATATCAACATAACCATTTTCTGATAAGGCATTTATAACAAATTTTGAACCAGGAAATCCAAAATCTACTTTGAAATTATTTGATTTTATATTTTCTACAAGTTTTTTAACTACTTTTTCTTTTTCAGTATCTTCTACCAATCCCTGATATAAAGCACATCCCAATGCTGTTTGTCCTCCATTATCATATATCCCATCCCCTTTATAAAATACCTTGTTGAAAGAATTTTTAATTTTTTCAGCAAGTTTCCTGTATTTAATTTTATCTCCTGTTTTCCCTATAATCTCAGCAAATTTTGATAATAGGATACAGTCAACATAGTAGTATGAAGTTGAAATTAAACTAACAGGTGGAGCATTTTCTGGATTAACACAGACCCAATCACCAAGACCAAAATCAACAATATAATCATCTGCCATATATGTAAGATAATCAACATATTTCTTCATTGCATTATAATTTTTTTCTATTGAAGTTTTATCTCCTGTATAAAGGTAAATATACCAGGGAATTAATAAAAATGCACTATCCCAGGCAGGTCCATTTCCCCAGTTATATCCCCATCCACTTGTTGGAACAATCCCTGGAAGTTGTCCTGAAGGTCTTTGAACATCAACAAAATTATCAATCCATGTTTGATATGCCTTTGAAGAGTTAAAATTATAAAGTCCTGTTTCACATGCAAAATGGGCATCCCCTGTCCATCCATTTTTTTCTCTATGAGGGCAATCAGTTGGAATTCCTACAAAATTACTTTTATATGACCATTCAGTACAGTGCTGGAGTTTATTCAGGATTTCATTAGATGAAAGAAATTTACCAATTTTTTCAAAAGAAGTATAAACAACTCTTCCTTCAATTCTTTTTATTTTAGTTTCATTGTCTTTTTTAATTTTCACATATTGAAATCCATGATAGGTAAAACGGGGTTCCCATATTTCTTCTCCTTTTCCTTTTAAAATATATTTATCTGTTTGAAATTCTCCTCCAATAACAAGTGTAGAAATGTTTTCCTGAGTAATATCTCCATCCTCTTTAATTTTTTCAGAATATTTTATAACAACTTCTTTCCCTTTTTGTCCTGAAACAACTATACGAACCCAACCTGCAAAATTCTGACCGAAATCAAAAATAATACTGCCATCTGAAAGTTCCCAATTTTTTACCGGCTGTAATGTCTCCATTATTTTACAGGAAGGCATTAATTGTTCTTCAAGAATACCACCAGGGGGAGGAACAATTGTTACATTCTCCCAATCACTATCATCAAAATCAATATCCTGCCAGCCATCCAGTTCAAGGTTTGCATCATAATATTCCCCATTTCTTAATCCATCAAAAATTATTGGACCATTTTTTATTTTCCATGATTTATCAGATAAAATAATTACCTCACCATTAATTTCAAGTTCAAATAATAATTTTGGATAATCTCTCCATGTTGCCTTATCAAAATGCCATACCTCTGGAGTATGAGAGTTATATAAACCATTTCCAAGAATTACACCAATAACATTTTTCCCTTTTAAAATGTAATTCTTAACATCATGCACAATATACCTGACTCTTTTATCATAACAACTTACTACAGGACTTAAAACATTATCTCCTATTTTATTTCCATTAATATAGAGTTCATAATAACCTATACCACAGATATAAACTTTTGCATCATTTATTTTCCCATTATATTCAAACACTTTACGAAAAAATGGAGCGGGCATAACAGGACTCCTCCAGTTATGTAAAATTTCTTTCCTTCCAATCCACTTTGCCTTCCATCTTCTCTTCATAATTCCCCTTTTTTCAATAACTCATTTAATATTATATATCAAAAAATTTTCTTCCCCAATCAATAAAAATGATGAACCTTCTTTTCCTTTTAGTAATTAATTATTGAAGAAAATTTAAGGGTTTATTGTTCCAGAATTTTTCTCTTTCTTTCAATTTATTATCGCTGCCTATATATATAACTCCTATCCCGAGTTTATCAAGTATTACTGAAATTTCATTTCTCTTTTCAATTTTCACTTTTTTTAGATAATCATAAATAACATCGTTTTTGCTAAGTTTAAATGGCAATATGAAATTAATCTCTTTTTTGTTTTTGTCATCATGATTGAATATGAATATAACCTTTTCATCTCCAAGTTCCCATCCATCTATTGAGTAATTGTCTTTGTTTTTATCTATAAATATTTCTCCTTCAATCTTTTTCCCATTAACAAAAAAATCCTCAAAATCACTTATAATTGTGTTGATTATTCCAAGGTCATATAACCTCCTGCCATCTTCAAGTAAAAGTTGTCCATAATAAATACTATATCCCTGACATCCAACTGTAATTGCCTTTAATGCCTGAGTTCTCAAAAGTTTATAATTTGTCTGTCTTGCTTCATTATTTAACCAGACATTTAAAGGTAGATTTTTGACCCTCATTTTAAATTTTCCCAATTCTTCTTCCCAGTATTTAAGTGTTGCAGGTGAAAGTTCATACATAGAAGGACCCGCTATATCTATTGCTTTATATTCAGAAAGCATTTCCCAGTTACATCTATGTTCTGGTTCATAAAGTCCTCCATAATTTGCAAATTTTGCATCTGGATTTACTTCTTTAATTGCTTTATTTATCTTGGAAAATATAACTGCCTGCTGCCAGTCAGCAAATTCAAGCCATTGATTTTTGTATTTTAATTTTATTTCCTTTGGTCCCAATTTTTCACTTTCTGGAATGTTATACCTTTTTTTAAACTCTTTAATGCATCTATCACAGAAACATATCTCCCAACTATAAGGCCCTTCTGTATCATGCCATAGGTCATTTCCTTTTTCAGTTACAAGTTTCTGGACAGATTTTTTTGTGTTTTCAAATGCCTTTTCGTTCTCAATTAAAACCATCGGACATACTGTATCTATTCCACCGTATTTTGCTTTTTTCCCTTCAAAATTAATTGCATAGTCCTCTAGATGTCCCTTTAACCATTCCTCATCCCACCAGAACCACCAGAAACTTGGCCTTAACCTTATCCCTTCTTTATTTAATACCTCTTTTATCTCTTTGTTATATGCACTATAAACAATTAAATTTAAACCCGCATCTTTAAATGAAGAGGCTGTTTTTAAGGCCGCTTCTTTTCTATCTTTATCCTTTACTGAATCCTGAATTACTCCAAACCACCAGGAAAATACACCGGTTTCTATTTTCTTTGGCAATTTTGCTTTTAAGGGTGGAAGAACATCTACATTATAAATATTTTCCTTTTCCTTTAACCTTCCATCTTCACTTTCAAGATAAAAATATATATTAAATGACTTTAAATTAGTTTTCCCAAAATAAAATGGCAAAATAACTCTATCATAATTTCTTTCTTCTTCCTGAGATGGTAATTTTCTTGGTGAAATTTCTTTTGAAAATTTAAGTTTATACCTGACATAATTAATATTATCTTTCACTAAACTTTCCTGTTTTAATTCTTCAAGAGGGAAAAATTGACCATAAGAAAAATTGTAATTTCTATCCAGAAATAAAAGTTTAATCTCTTCAGGAACTTCAAGTATTAAAGAGAATTTTTGTGGTTTTTCTGTATAATTTCCAAAAAGAAATATAAATATCTGTGAAGTATCCTGTTTTAAGTAGAGTTTATTTCCATAACTTAATGGCCATAATCTACTTACAAGCCCGGTATAGCCTGTTTTTTCAAATATATTTGTATAAAATGGAATACCTGTCTTTGAAGTAATATCAAAACTCAAATTATATCCTTTTTCTATATCTCCTTTCTTGAAAAAAGAAATAATATCTCTCTCGTTTTTATCTAAATTAATAGGGTAAATCTTTTCAATTGCTTTATTATCAGGTATTGAAAGAGATATCCTTAATGGCTCATTTATCTTTCCATCAAAATTTATTATTTCACTTATTAAACCTATTGTTTCTTTTGCTTCAAATAATGTAACTTTTACCGGTGTTAATTTGGGAGAAAATATTAATTGACCGAATTTATCTATTTGATGAAAACCAGCACTACCACTTGTCTCATTCCAACTACTCAATTCATTCTCTGGTCTCCTTTCTCTACATATATTAAATCCCCATATTTCTCCATCTTTTGGATATTTACCTAAAATTGAAAAAGGGATAGCAACTTCAACTTGCCAGTAATTGTCAAAAATTTTGCCACCTGCTTTCCATTTATCAAAAAGACCTTTATTATCATATCTTTCTCCAAGAGGATTTACAGCAAATTGAAAATAATCACTTCCAGAAGGTTTAATAAATATTTCAATACAATCATCCTTCCAGACATGAACCCCTGTTTTCTGTTCTACTCTTAAATTTTTAATCATTTCTTCATAACATTTAACAGAAAAATATATATTCTCTTTGTCATAAAAAGCAGAAAATTCTGTCTGTTGAGAGGCAAGATATGGATTTGTTTTATTCCAGTCAAATTTATAAAAATTCGTCTCTTTTCTTAAACCCTTCCATATATCTTCTTCAATTTCTCCGTCAATCTTGATATCCCCTTCTTTAAAAAATGCTGGATATATCCTTTTTTCTTTTGAGAATGAATATATACTTGGAAGTGTCTCGCCAAGTTCTATCTTTTTTAGGATTTCTTCAGGTTTAATATCTTCAAAAGGAATTATTCTAAACTGTCTTCTTGTTAAAAAATCTGTATGTGTAATTTTTACACCAAGAGAAGGGCCTCCAAATAATCTATAATGGTGCCAAGCAGGTTCAGGGTCAAAATTATAATCCCTTATAATTATAACTCCATATTTTTCTTTTTCATTACAACCTGCTAACCATCTTTTATCTTTTATTTCTATAAATTTCTGCCAGTAATCTCCAAGATTTTCTGACAAAACTTCGTTTTTGTCCCAGATGAATTTTCCTATTGATTTATCAAAATTGAAAAAATTTGTATATTCAAGTGAAAAATCTGTTTTCTTTTTCTCTGATTCTGTTATATATGTTATTACACCGCTTTCATCTTCAATTATAAAGTAATCCCTTACTAAAAAATCAGGAAAATCCCTTATAATAATAAATTCAACATCTTTATCATTTTTCTTTATTTTATATTCAAGTTTTTGGGCCCCTGTTGGTATCCAGTAATTCTCTGTCCTGTATTTTCCTTTTTCTACTGCTGGATACAATTTTACAAAACCTGGCACAAGTTTTATTAACTCTTTCCCTTTTAATTTTATCTCTGCTGTTCCATATGAAGGATTTAAATTAAAATTGATTTCAATATTTTTATTCTTAATTTTCATTATTTGGTTTTCCTTCTCAACTTTTATTTCTGAAAATAAAAAAAATGAAAAAAGGAGCAGACCCAGCACCCACATTTTAAAATTCATAAATCCTCCTTTTAAAATTTTTATCTAAACCAACCAGAATACCAGTAATAACATTTACTTGAAGCATGACCAGGAGGATTATCAGTAGCATCTTTAAATATATCTTCTGGTTTTAATGCTTCACAATGACCATCAACCATAACAACATTTATCATTCTATTATGTCTTGGAGATACAGATCCCCATGAAAAAGAAGCAGCATATGGAGGCCATACCCATGTTTCATAATCAAGTGGTGTTCCAGAAGTATAAATCTGGTCATATCTTTTATCATATGGCAATCTTGGGTCAGCATAATATTTCCCATCACATATCATAATAATCCTTCCTGGATGTCTTACCCTTGAAAGTTTAACAGGTTGAATTCTATCAGCAGTTGTTGGATAAAGCCAGTAATCTCTCCAGCCAAGATAAATATTTAAACAATAAGATGGGCCTCCATATATAGGTCTATGACTTGGACATCTAAAAACACCTCTTGGACCCCCATATTGATATTGTGCATCAGGATAGTTTAAATATTGTGCCAGTGCCCTATGAAGTTTTCTTGCTGAATAATGTGGAAAATATTCATCATAATCAAGAAGATACATATGCATTGCCTGACCAAGTTGTTTTAAATTATTCATACAAAGAGCACTTCTTGCTTTTTCTCGTGCTTTACTTAATACCGGTAATAATATGGCAGCCAGAATAGCAATTATGGCTACCACTACCAGCAACTCTATTAAGGTAAACCCCACTTTTTTATTTTTTCTTTTCATTTTTATTTACCTCCTTTCTTTCTCGTTTTTTATTTTTTTTGATTTTTATTTTCTACCCTCATATCCATCACCTCCTTTTCACACTTTTCCTTATTAAAAGTTTTGTATCAAGAATTACCTGAATTTTTTCTTTTTTACCTTTCATACTATCTTCTAGAATCCTAAATCCATTTTCCGCAAGTTTTTCAATTGGCTGAGATATTGCTGTTAATGGTGGATTTAAATGAGAACATACTGGAAAATCATCAAATCCTATTAATGAAAAATCTTCAGGTATAGATTTTTCTGCTTTTTTTATCGCTTCAATTAAATATAAAGAAAGTGTTATACCTCCTGTTATAAATCCATCAGGTAAATCTTTTTCTTTTATAATTTCAAAAATAATTTTTTCAACCTCTTTTTTCCAGTCAAGATTACTTTCAAAAATTGCCTCTTTATGCTTTATATTCTTTTCATTACAAATATTTATAAATGCCTCATATCTTTCATATGTGTCATAACTTTCTGGGCTTCCTCCTATAAAAAATAAATATTTATGTCCAAGAGAAATCAAATATTCAACTGCCTTCCTTATTCCATTTTTATTATTTACACAGACATAATTTACATCATCCCTTTTTAAATCCGCACCAATAAAAACTGAAGGAATTGAAAATTTGCTAACCCTGTCAATTATCTCTTCTTCATTTCTTCTTGGATTTAGAATTATAATTCCATTGGTTTCTTTCGCCATCTCTGTAAATTCAATTTCTTCTTTCTCAAGATTTTTCAAAATTAATGTATAACCATTTTTTATCGCATTTTTTCTTATCTCCCTCAATAAAACATCTTCATATGTATTCTGGGCAATTTCCGGTTCTTTATGAATATGCCAGGGAGAAAATATTGTTATTTTTTCTATAGATAATGTTTTCTTATTTATAAATGTCCCTTTTCCAGGAATTCTATATAAAACACCCTGATTCACAAGGTCAAGAATTGCTCTCCTTACTGTTCCTCTACTTACTTTAAATCTCTTTGCAATCTCTTCTTCTGGTGGAAGTATCTCATTTTCAAAATTGTTCTCCCTTATAAATTTCTCTATCTCTTTCCTTATCTTATAGTGCAAACTTATTCCATACTCTCTTTTTATTTTTGTTTCCATTTTGTTTAAATGTTTATACATATTATACCTTAAAAAATTTTTTTGTCAAGAGGAATTTTAAAATTTTATTTCCTTTCTTTTTCTATTTTCTCCTGATATGTACTTTCTATATAACTTTTAATCGGGTCAACTGGAAGATTTTTTTCAAGTCGTGCTTTATAAACAATTGGTCTTACATCACATAAAGAAATTGAATTATTAAAAGTCCTGTTTGCAAGAATTATTTCATCCTTCTCTTGATATTCTTTTATTTTTTCACTATCTGTTAGAACTGCTCTTGCAAGGGAAATCTGAAGTGAATCAATTGAATGTAAAATGGAATGAAATCTATTTTCTCTTCCAGATGCCTGGTCAATCATATAAGCCCAGTTTTTATCCTTATTTTCATTGCATATAACATTTCCCTTAACAAGTTCATAAAATATCCTTGCAATCTGTAAATTTGGCTCAACCGCATGGTCATCGTCTGCTGCATATCTTGTATTAAAATGGAATCCTGAAAAAATTTTTTCTGAAATCAATACTGCAACAATCTGTTCAATATTCACACCATAAGGATGATGTCCAAGGTCAATTAAGACACCAGCATTTTCTCCGAGTTTTTTTGAAAGTATATAAGAAGTCCCCCAGTCAGGAATTGTTGTGCTATATGTTCCCGGTTCAAATAATTTATATTCAATAAGTATTTTTACATCCTCAGGTATTTTATTATAACTTTCAATCAATGATTCTTTCATTCTCTCATAATTTTCCTTTAAATCAATCTGTCCTGGATAAAGGGAGCCATCAGGAAACCATAAAGTTAATAATTTATTTCCATATTTTTTTGCAATTTCAGCACCAAAAATTGTCTGCCTTATATATCTTTCTCTTGTTTCTTTTTCAGGTGATGTAAAACTTCCCCTGTGAGAACCTGTAAGAAAATATGTAGGATTTATTGCACCAAGAGAGATCCCCTTTTCTTTACAATAATCATAAACTTTTTCAACTATCTTAATATCAGGTTCTATCCCATCAGAAGAAAAATCCCATAATATATGAGTTGCTATTCTTGGAGTTGCACCTGTTAATTTATGAACAAAAACTGCATCATCTATTTTCTCAAATATATTTCTTGCAAAACCAGGTGGTGTATAATTGCCAAATCTTCCTCCACCAAAATTACCAAATACCCAACTTGGAACTTCTACTTCAAAATTTTTAACATATTCAATTGCCTTTTCAACCTTTTCTTTTCCAAATTCATCTATAAGTTGTCTCAATCCATTTTCAACCCATTTTTCATTCATTTTTCCCCTTTCTTTTCAAATATTTAAAAACAAATGGTAATTTTTCTATTATATCAGAAGCAATCAATGATATTTCTCCTTTTTCTTTTACTGCAATATCACCTGCAAGACCATGGATTAAAACACCATATTTTGCAGAAATAAATTCATCCTCTCTCTGTGCAAGAAAACTACCTATAATTCCAGCAAGAACATCTCCACTTCCAGCAGTTGCCATTCCTGGATTTCCTGTTAAATTTATATATGTATTTTTTCCATCTGTAACAACTGTCCTGTATCCTTTTAAAACTAAAACAACATTATATTCTCTTGCAAATTTTTCAGCGATTTCCTTCCTATTTTTCTGAATATATGATATTTCAAAACTTGTTAAATATTTCATTTCTCCTGGATGTGGTGTTAAAACTGGTTTGACCTTCAATTTTTTAAGTATATCAATATTTTCAGAGATTATTTTTAAAGCATCAGCATCAATTATAAGTTTTTTATCAATTTCTGTAATAATTTTATTTACGAATTTTTTTGTTTCTGAATTTAGAGATATACCCGGTCCAATTAAAACAGCATCTATTTTCTCATTTATGAATTTTAAAACTTTATCAACTGCTTTTTCTGAAATAAAATGTTCTTCTGTTTCAGGTAAAGGCAAACTCATAACCTCTGTAAGTTTAATTTCTATAATATGATTAAGTGTTTCAGGTATTCCAATAGTTACAAGACCACAGCCACTCCTTAAAGCAGAAATTCCAGCAAGACAAACTGCACCTGTAAGTCCTGGGCTACCACCTATAATAAGAAGATGACCGTAATCTCCTTTATGTGTATCTTTCTTTCTATCCTTTAAAAATTTTATATTTTCATTCATAAATTAAACAAACAGCAACTGCAATATCTTTTGTATGAGAAATTGAAACACAGATTTTCTTATTTTTTAATTTTTCCTTTATTTTCTCATCCTTTATCAAAATATAAGGCCTCCCTGAATCTGATTTTTTAACCTCTATTTTTTTATATTCTTCCTTTATTCCAATAACTTTAAAAAATGCCTTTTTTACAGCAACTTTACCAAGAAGGGAAATTTGATTTTTACTCTTCATTTCATCTTCTGACAAAAAATAATTAAATTTAGATGGGCTATTAAATTCAGAAAGTGATTCTATATCTATTGAAAAATCAATCATTTTATTGTTTGTAATGGTCTCACATTAACAACTTTTTTTCCGCCTCTTTCAGTATATTCAACAATTCCATCAATCAAACTAAAAATAGTATAATCTTTACCAATTCCACAACCAATTCCTGGAATTATTTTACTCCCTTTCTGTCTGACAATAATATTCCCTGCCTTTACAATCTGCCCTTCAAATATCTTTACTCCCCTGTATTTTGGATTTGAATCCCTGCCATTACCCTGTCTTTTTCTTCCCATAGTATTTAAATTATACCCAAATTTCAAATTTATGTCAAAATTTTTATCTTCTGTATCTTTTTGCCATCCTTTCTCTCATTTTTTTCATAAATTCCTGTCTTTTTGCTCTCTGTTCAGGGGTTGTCTCTGATAATCTATCTCTTGCTCTTTGAAGCATTGCATCTGGATTTCTACTAAAACCCCTTCTAAAACTTCTCTGAAAAAATACTCTTCTTTCAAATCTATAATTGGTCTCATCCGGGTAAGAAATATTTTCTTCAAAAATTTCAGAATATTCAATCGGTGTTTCCCCTCTTAATTGTGCTTCTTCCAGTTTATTTATTTCTTCATCAAGGATTTGTTCCTGTTTTTCCGGTGGAGATTTAAAAAATTCGTCTATTTTTTTATCAAGCACTGCATATGAAACCTTCTCAATATTTTTTTCTGCCTTATATTTCAATCCATTAGGTAATTTATCAATAATATCTTTTATTTTTTCTTTTGGAATATTTCTTAATCTTTCACCAATAAAAGCAAGTTTTTCTGAACTTAAATTTTTAATTTTATCGCTTTTTATCAACTCAATAATCTGCTCATCTGTAAGTTTGTAAACATCAACTTTTCTGTTTTTAAAACCTATTAATAGTAAGATGAGAATTAAAAGAATAATTCCTGCAATTATAAAATATTTTTTCCTCATTTAATCCTCAACCTGTGCAATTGGTTCATGAGTTGCATGTCCATCAAGATATACAAAATTTCTAATTCCGGGTCCATGAAAGTCCTTATAATCATATAAAACCCATATTCTTGTAGAACCCATAAATGAAAAAGTTCTTCCTCTATCTAATTTTCTGCCACATAACCTTTGATTATATTCATAACTTGAACCTTCCCTTTCAAAATAACCTTCTCTATCAGAAGGACATTTAAAAACTTTTTTTGATTTAACATAAGGTAAAAGAACATCTGAAATTGGAGGGTCATCTCTATTTATTGAAGGAAGCAAAGCAGCACGAGGACAATAATTATCATAATCAGAAACATACATTATAAAACCAAAATAAAGTTGTCTTAAATTGTTCAAACAATAAGTTCTCCTTGAAAATTCCCTTGCCTTTGATAAAGCAGGTAAAATTACACCAGCCAGAATTGATATTATAGCAATTACAACAAGAAGTTCTATTAAAGTGAAGCCATGTGGTATTTGGGTTTTTCTCTCCATTTTATATTTAGACGAGAGACAGGAAAAAAGGTTTAGGATTTAGAGATTTTTTCGTATAATAATTTTGCTGCAAGAATCTCTGCTTCTTTTAAACTATTTCCTTTCCCTCTCCCAACATTTCTTATTCCTTTAATTTTTACCTTTACCTCGTATTTTCTTTTATGGGATGGCCCATATACTTTTACTATTTCATAAACTGGCTCAGTTCCTTTAAATTTTCTTGCATAATTTAAAATTAAATTTTTATAATCCTTAAGTGGCTCAAGTTCCTTACTCAGTATAAATTTTTTGATAAATCTTTCTGCCTTTTTAAATCCACCATCAAGATATATTGCTCCTATTAATGCCTCAAGAAATTTGTCAGTCCTTTTTATATTTTCTCCTTTATACCTTGCAAAACTTTTTAAATTTATTTTATCCGCTATTTCTTTTAAATAATTTTTATTAACATATGCTGACTTTAAATCAGTCAAAAATCCTTCATCCTTATCCTTATATTTTTTAAACAAATAAATTCCAACAATTGCATCAAGAATTAAATCTCCAAGAAATTCAAGTTTCTCATAGGATTCATTATGGGAAAAAGAGGGATGAGTTAAAGCCATTTTTAGTAATTTTTTATTTTTAAATTTATAACCAATTATTCTTTCCAGTTTCTGCATATTAAAAGTCCTGTTAAAATCAAGCAAAATAAAGATAAAGGGAAAATACCATATCTATAATAAAATGTTTCTGAAGTATAAATTTTCAAAGGAATAAATAAAAACCCATCAATAAATAAACTTTCTCCATTTTTCTTCAGAATCTTTTCAACTTTACCCTCCGGATTAACAATTCCTGTAATTCCTGTAAGTCCAGATTGTAAAAAATATCTTCCATTTTCTATGCTTCTAAAAACATTGTGATAAAAATGCTGATATGGACCAATTGATTTTCCAAACCATGAATCGTTTGTAATTACAATAAAAAAATCAGGCCCATTATTTGAAAAATTTTCTACAATTTGGGGGAATATGTTTTCATAACATATCAAAGAAGAAAATTTTATATCCCTATATTTGAAAACCTTAAATTCACTTCCATTTTTAAGATTTGGCTCATATCCAGCAATTTTTAAAAATATATTTCTAACAAACTTAAATCTCTTTCCAAGTATAAATTCACCATAGGGAACAAGTTTAATTTTATTATATACATCTATTTTTTCACCATTTATAAGAACACCTGAATTGTAAAAATTGCCTGAACTTTCAGTAAAAGTTCCAATTAAAATACCGCAATTATTCTTATTTGATGTTTTTTTAAGAAGTTTTATTAAATCATTATTTTCAAATAGATTGCCCTGAAATGTCCCTTCTGGAAAAACAATCAAATCCAAATTTTTATATTTAATTTCCTTTAACAATCTGGTGATGATTTCTTTATTTTCTTCTAAACTTATATTTTTGGGTGTAAAATTTGGTTGAAAAAGCAAAACATTTATTTCTCCTTTTAAATTTTTCTTTTCAGGAAATCTTGAAATTAAAAAGAAAACCGAAACAGTTAAAAGAAAGAAAAGATTCTGAATTGATAATTTTTTTGTTAAAATTGTATATAAGAAAAGATTAAAGCCCATTAGAAGAAATGAAATTCCATAAATTCCAGAAAATTTTGCAAATTTTAAAATATATTGATTATTATATTGAGAAAGACCTATTAGTAGCCATGGGAAACCCGTTAAAATATTTGAAATTAAAATTTCAATAAAAAACCAAATACAACTTCCAAGAAGTATAATTTTTTCTGAATTAAAAGAAAAAATAAGATATAAGAAAATAGCCCAGTAAAATGAAAGATATAAAGGTAAAAGTAGATAGACCGGTCCTGCAACATTTTTAAGCCAGTATAAAGAAATAGAATAAAACATAAAACCAGATAAAAGACCATAAAAAAAATTGATAAATCTTTTTTCTTCACATATTAAAAACAAAGGAATAAATGAGAAAAAAGCAAAATACCAAAAACCAAAAGGAGGGAAGGAGAAAAATAACAAAATTGAAGAGATTAAACAGACAAAAACTTTAAAGAAAAAATTATTTTTGAATTTTATTTTTTTCACAGAGAGTTATTATTTTCATTTTAAAATTTTTCAATTCATCCTCATTAACAATTGATAAACCAAGAATAATAATTTCATCTCCTACTTCAAAAAATCTTGCAGATGGACCATTCAGACATATTGTTCCAGAATTTTCTTCTCCTTCAATAACATAGGTAAAAATTCTTGCTCCATTATTCAAATTTAAAACATAAACCATCTCCCCCGGTAAAATATCTGCCTCCTTTAAAATTTCTTTATCAATTGTAATACTTCCTTCATAATATAAATTTTTATCGGTTACCTTACCGCCTTTAATTTTGCATCTTGTCATTATTCTCATTTTTAATTCCTTTTAAATAGTTTATTTTAACACAATTTTTAAACAGAAACAATTAAATTATCAATCAACCTAATATTTCCAATTTTTATAGCACCAATAATTACTGCTTTACCTTCAATTTTTTCTAACTTTTTCATATTATCCATACTTACTATATCAAGATATTGAATCTCCACACCTTCTTCCTCTTCAATTATTTTCCTTCCTTCTTTTATCAGAATTTCACATTCATATATTTTTTCATTTTTTATCATCTCTTCTATTTTTTTTAATGCTTTATATAAACATAATGCCTTTTTTCTCTCCTCTTCATTTAAATAAACATTTCTTGAACTTGCTGCAAGCCCATCCTCTTCCCTTATTGTGGGACATCCAATAATTTCAACAGGAATATTCAAGTCATCAACCATTTTTTTAATTATTATCAATTGCTGAAAATCTTTCCATCCAAAATATGCCTTATCAGGCTGAACTATATTGAATAATTTAATAACTACTGTGCAAACACCTTTAAAATGGCCTGGCCTAAATTTCCCTTCATAAATATCTGAAATTTCATCAACTATAACCCATGTTTTATGCTCTTTTTTATACATCTCTTCAATATTCGGATTAAAAAGCAAATCAACTTTTTCATTCTCAAGAATTTTAATATCCCTTTCTATATCCCTGGGGTATCTATCAAAATCTTCTCCAGGACAAAATTGCGTTGGATTAACAAATATACTTACAACCACATAATCACATTCTTCTTTTGCTTTTTTTATCAGAGAAATATGGCCTTCATGCAAATATCCCATTGTTGGAACAAAACCAATTATTTTATTTTCTTTTTTCACCTTTTTAATTTCATCCCTTACTTCATTTATCTTTTTTAATATTTTCATTTTTTAACTCCCTGTATATATCTTTAACTTTTTTATTAATTTCAGGAGCAATAAAATCCGGTGCTATTTCTGAAAGACCTTTTAGAACAAATTCCCTATTTTTAAATTCTTTATGTGGTATTTTCAGTTTTTTTGTTTTCAATATTTTCCTATCATAAAATATTATATCAAGGTCTATTTCCCTTTCATCTCCCCTTTTATGAGGAAATTTTCTTCCAATTTTTCTTTCAATTTCTTTCAATTTCTTCAATAACTGGAATGGATTCAACTCTGTTTTTATCTCAATTACTCCATTTAAAAAATAACCTCCATCCGCATTTACAGGTTCATTTTCATAAAAAGAAGATATTTTTTTTATTTCAGCAATTTTCTCAATTGCCTTTAAACTTTTAATTATATTATTTTCTCTCTGTCCTTTATTGGTCCCAATTGCTATGAAGACACTTTTCATTTTTCAATAAATTCTTTAAAAAGGAGACAGGAATTTTTATATTTTTTCTTTAACCCTGTATTAAAATTTACTGCAAGAAAAAGAGAATAATTTTTTTCATACTCATAATCTGGATTAAAAAAAGGGTCAAAAATAAATAAAAATTTTTTATCTTCAGAAAAATTTATCTCTTTTAAAATATCTGAAGTAAAATTCTCAAATTTTTTAACCCAGATAGAGGGAGGTAATTTATAATCAAGAGAAAAATCAAACCAGTATAAACAATCCTCTTTAAATTCTGAAATTTTTTCCAGTTTTTCAAATTCAAAAAAATTATATAAACCATCAAGTTTATCGGAATCAGAATAATAAAAAATCTTCTTTTTTAATTTTTCTGAAAGTTTGACTCTATCCATATATTTTCCCATCCTGTAAAGATATAAAAAATTTGCAACAGGTTCATTCAAATCACCTCTCACCTTATTCACAGGATGGAAATTCAATTTATTTAAAGAATTTAACATAAAATCATTAATTTTCTCCATTTCTTTATTCTTAAATAAAACTTCGCTCAAACTTTTCCCTTTAATTTTATTAGGAAATTCATTAGAAATCTTTGGTAAATCTCTGGAAATCTTCAAAATTATTTCATTTTCAAAAAGAAATACCTCTATATCATTTACTTCTTTTTTTATTTCTTCAAGAAGGGATTTTTTTTCATTATAATTTAAATTTATCTCTATCTCAACTATCTTTTCATCTATCATAGAAACAAATTTACCAAGAAAGAAGGTATCATTTTTTTCACCTGGAATATTATATTTTAAGGCCCTCAAAAAACCTTCTCCAGGGAATTCACTTTCTGATAATAAAAATTCAAAATAACTTTTTTCAATTGCTCTATCAAGTAAAACAAAACCCCAATTTCCATTTTCCATAAATAATTCAAAATTATTCTTTTTTGTATATTCAAAAAGTGTTTTTTGACCCCTTTTTTTAAACAATTCCAGATATCCATGCATTGCAAAAAGAAAGTATTTCATTCCTTTTCAATATACTTAAAGATTTTATCAATATTTTTCAAAAGTTCATCAATACTGAAAATTTTTTTAAGTTCTTCATCATTTAAATATTTTTTTATAAAATCATCCTCTTTTGCAATCTCACAGAAATCTTTTTTCTCATCTATTGCTTTAAAAGAAATCTTCTGTATTCTTTCATATGCTTCCTTCCTTGAAACACCTTTTAAAACAAGGTAATTTAACAACTTCTGGGAAAAATAAACATTATTAAAAATTTCAAGGTTTTTTCTCATATTTTCAGTTTTAATTTCCATTCCATCTATTATTTTTATAAGGAGATTAAGAATATAATCAAGAAGTATTGTTGATTCTGGCAAAATAATTCTTTCTGCAGAGGAATGACTTATATCCCTTTCATGCCATAAAGCAACATTTTCAAGAGCAACATTAACATTTTTCTTTATCACTCTTGCAAGACCACAAACCCTTTCGCATAAGACAGGATTTCTTTTATGGGGCATTGCTGATGAACCTTTCTGCCCTTTTCCAAATGGCTCAAAAACTTCTGATATTTCTGTCTGCTGGAGTAATCTTATCTGTAAGGCAATTTTTTCACAGGAAGAAGCAATAACTCCACATGTAGCAATGAAATAAGCATATCTATCCCTTGAAATAATCTGAGTTGAAAATCTCTCTCTTTTTAAATTAAACTTATTACAAACATATTCTTCTACCTCTGGCTCAACATTAGAAAAGGTTCCAACTGCTCCTGAAATTTTACCAACACTTATCTCATCTATTGCTTTTTCTATCCTTTCTTTATTTCTTAAAAATTCAAAATACCAGGTTCCAATTTTAAAACCTAATGTTATTGGTTCTGCATGAATTCCATGGGTTCTTCCAATCATAATGGTATCCTTATATTTAATTGTCTTTTCTTTTAAAATTTTCAGTAATTCCTCAATATCATTTAAAATTAATCTTCCTGCTTCCCTTAAAATCAAAGAAAATGATGTATCAATAATATCAGATGAGGTGAGTCCAAAATGAATATATTTACCTTCCTCTCCTACAGTTTCACTCACCTGCTCAACAAATGCAATAACATCATGATTTGTAATCTTCTCTATTTCATTTATCCTTTCAATATCAATTTTTGCTTTTTCCTTAATTTTCTTAACAGCATCTTCTGGTATCACTCCAATTTTACTCCATCCCTCTAAAGCAGCAATTTCAACTTCAAGATATTTTTTAAATTTATTTTCCTCACTCCATATATCAGCCATTTCCTTCCTTGTATATCTTGGAATCATAAAAACCTCCTTTAAAAAATTATATATTAAAATTCATTGAGTTTCAAAAGATATGTTATTCTTTTAAATTTTTGGGAAAGTTAATAATCAGGATATTTTCATCTATGAGAAGATATTCTAACCCGGCATTTTTTCAAGCACTTTATTTATCAATTCTCTTGTTTGTTGGCCATCTGTTTTTATCAGTGTAGCAAGCCATTGGATAGTTTCTCTGTGTTCTCTCTGCATTTCTACTAACCTTTCATCCATTTTCTCTATCATCTTTTGTGTCTCTTTTATTAAATTTTTTGCTCTTTCATCCTCTGTTCTTACCAATTTATTTGTATTCCAACTTAAAACAAAAGCCATAACTACACTTAAAAACCCTAAAAAGAAACTCAAAAATATTAACACTTTTTCCATTTTCTCTTCTCCTCTCCCTTCCCTTCTATAATACCTCAAATTTTTAGAATTTTCAATTTTTTAAATGAATTATTAAAGAAATCAGTAGATAAGGAAAAATCTGAAAACAAAATATAAGAGGAGTAAAAAAAGAAAAATAGAAAGGTATAAAGGAAGATAGATAATTATCAAAATTATTAAAACAACAAGGAGTGGTGAAATGAAAAGAAGTATAAAATATTTTTTTGTTTCCTTTAAATCTTTTTTAATTGACTTTAAAATTTCTTTTTCCTCTCCACAATTTCTACATTTTTCATCTTCTTTTGAATTTGTCTCGCCACAATTTTTACAAATCCATATAATCCCTTCTTTAATTTTCTGTTCCCTTTTTGCTATCTGTAATTTATTTTTAATCACTGGTAAATCCTTAAGTTTATACGCTATTTCATAAAATTTTACTGCTTCTGAATAGTTCTCATTTTTAAAATAATAATCTCCAAGTTCAACATATGCTTTAAAATTATTTGGTTGCTGTTCTATTATTTCTTTTAATTCTTTCAATCTTTTTTCTTCCATCTCCTTTGTAATTAAATCCTCTTTTTTCTTATTTAAAAAATTTATAATTGCAAAACCACAAAAGGGGATAAAAATTGAAATTAAGGTTAATTTCCAGACCATTAGAAAGATACTTATGCCAAAAAGAATAGAAAAGATTAAAACTTCGTTTGGTGTTATATCTTTTTCCACTATTCTATCAAAGACAAAAAAATAAAGTTCAATTCCAAGAACTATTAGAATAAAACCAAGTTTAAGTCCTGCAAAATACCCTGCTCCATAATCAATCATCTTTAAATTCCTTCAAAATCTTTACTATTGCCTCCTCATTTTCTGAAAAATTAATAAAAATGCCTTCTTCTTTTTTGAACCATATAATCTGTTTTCTTGCATACTCTTTTGTTTTTTTTACTATCATTTTTTTTGTTTCTTCAAGATTATATTTTCCATCAAGATAATCAATTATTTCCTTATATCCAATGGGTGCTTTAAATTTTAAGTCATTTTCAAAACTTTCTTCTCTCAATTTTTTTACTTCATCTATCCATCCATTTTCAAACATTTTTTCTATCCTTTTTTCAATCCTTTCATAAATTTGATTTCTTTCTCTCATTAAAATAAAGTAAAAAATCTTTCCAAAATCATTCAATGTTTTTTCAGGTTTTTGATTCTGCCAGAAACTCATATTTTTACCTGTAATTTCATATATTTCAATTGCCCTTATAATTCTGTATCTATCATTTGGATGAATTTTCTTTGAGACAACAGGGTCTATTTCTTTTAATCTCTCATAAAGTTTTTCTGTTTTTTCATTTTTTAATTTTCCCCTTATTTCTTTTTGTTTTTCCTTTAATTCATCAGGCAATGGAAATAGACCTTTGATTAAAACTCTTATATAAAATCCACTTCCACCAACAATTAAAGGAATTTTACCTTTTGAAATTATCTCTCCAACTTTTTCATATACAAGATTTTTATATTCATAAACATCAAAATTTTCTTTTAAGGATAAAAAATCAATAAAATGATGTGGAATTTCATTTCTCATCCAGATAGGAGGTTTGTCTGTTCCTATATTTATTTCCTTATAAAACTGCCTGCTATCTGCTGAAATTATTTCTCCATTTATTTCTTTTACAATTTTAAATGATATTTCAGTTTTGCCTGAAGCAGTAGGCCCTCCTATTATAAGAATTTTTTTAGAATTATTCATAGAAGGGAAATTAAAATAAAGTTCCTCTTTTTCCTGTCTTTTTCTCCATTTCTATCAATTGTTTCCCATATTCAAAACCGCTTATTGCAATTGGGTCATCACTTCTCAATGTTCTGCTTTTTGTATGGTCTGGATTATAAAATTCCCTTTTTTCAATTGACTTTAAAAATCTATTCTTAAAATCATCAAAACTTTCTCCATAAATATGATAGGAATCTGAAATATCAACATACTGGCCTGCTTTTACTTCTCTATTTATTCTTTTTGAAATTTCTTCTGCTATATATTTTTGAAGTTCTGTTAAACCAAATAAATTCATAAATGCAGCCCTGTAAGCATCCCTTGAACGCCAGTGAGTATTCATTAAAAGAAATAAATTTCCATCCTTTTCTATAATTCTACACCAGATTCTCTGTAAACATGGAGGGTCATAGGTAAATGGGTCATAAAAAGGTATCCATGTTATTCCCTGTGCCCTTCTTGAATATGGTGTTTCTGAAAGTTTATTTATTATATATTCAATCTGGTCAATTTTTTCATCTCCTTTTGGTATACGATAGTTACATAGACGGTCATGATATGTATAAGTCCATTTCTTTTCCTCAGGATTTATCCAGTTATCATGAATTCCATAAACAACTTCCTGTTTATATTTTTCAAGGTCTTCAATTCCACCTGGAAATGCAAGATGAATCCTTGGCTCAGAAAAAGGGTCATTTATAACCATAATCATTGTGCAGTCCTTACTTGGCGGTTCATTTTCCCTGTCATATTCTGTCCTTATACTTATTCCCTTTTCCCATAATTCAATTAAACTCTTTTCCCATACCTCTGCAATTGAATTTCCTTCAACTTTTATAACAGGTCTCATTTTTTTCTCCTCCTTAAGGGCATTTCCTCCCATTTATAAGTATTTAAGATTTCTTCTTTTGTAAGCCATCCCCTTCTTGCAATTCCAATCCCAAACCTTATATATTTTAACATGCCGATATTATGAGAATCTGTTCCAAGTGAAAATTTTATATTTTTCTTTTTTGCCTTTAAAATATTAACATCATTTAAATCTAATCTATCAGGATAACAGTTTATTTCAAGAATTACATTAAATTTACCTGCATATTCAATAACCTCATCTATATCAACCTCATATCCTTCCCTTCCACTTAACAATCTTCCAGTTGGATGGGCAATTATATCAACAAATGGATTTTCAATTGCTCTTTTAATTCTTTCAGTTACATTCTTCTTAAATCCCTGATGTATTGCAGCAATAACAAAATCAAGTTCTTCAAGTATTTTATCAGAATAATCAAGAGAACCATCTGCAAGAATATCAACCTCCATACCCTTTAAAACTTTTATTCCCCTTATTTTCTCATTTATCCTGTCTATTTCCTCATTCCTCCTTTTAAGCGTATCTTCATCAAGACCCCCTGCAATTTTTGATGTTTTTGAGTGGTCACATATTCCAATATACTCATATCCAAGATTTTTTGCTGAAATTGCTATTTCTTCAATTGTCTCAACACCATCTGAATATTTTGAATGAACATGTAAATCCCCTTTTATATCTTTTTCCTCAACAAGAATAGGTAATTTATTCTCAAGTGCTGCCTCTATTTCACCCCTATCTTCTCTTAATTCAGGAGGTATCCATATAAGTCCAAGTAATTTATAAACTTCTTCCTCTGTCTTTCCTGCTATTTTCTTTTCTCCTTTAAATACACCATATTCACTTATTTTTAAACCCTTATCCTTTGCAAGTCCTCTCAATTTAATATTATGTGCCTTTGAACCAGTAAAATATTGAAGTGCTGCACCAAATGAAGATGGCTCAACAACCCTTAAATCAACCTGTAAATTATTTGTCGTAACAATTACTGATGCCTTTGTATCTCCTTTAGCAAGAACTTCTTTAACAATAGGTAGTGTAGTAAATTTATCAATGATTTCAATATTATTTTTGCCTGTTGCAAGTATATCTATATCTCCTATCGTCTCTTTCATCCTTCTTAATGAGCCTGCTGGTTCAATTTTTTCAGTATATTTTTTCAACTGACTTATTATTTCTTCAACTATTGGAAGCGCAACTCCTATTGGTATTCTTTCTCTCCCCTGTTTATATAGTTCAATCCCTTTTTTAATATTTTCAACCTTCTTTTCGCCCATACCAAATAGTTTTGCAAGTTGGCCAGTTTCTATCACTCTTTCAAGGTCACTTAAGTTTTTTACTCCAAGTTTTGTATATACAAGATTTAATGTTTTTGGTCCAAGATTTGGTATTTCAAGAAGTTGTAATAATTCCTGAGGGATACCTTCTATTGCCTCCTCATATTTTTTCATCTTTCCTGTTTTTAAATACTCTTCAATTTTTTCTGCCATTCCCTTACCGATACCTGGAATCTTCTGAATCTCTCCCTTTCTCCATAGTTCTTCAACATCTTCAGGATATTCTCTTAATATTCTTGCTGCCTTTCTATATGCACCGATACGAAAAGAATCATCTCCTTTAAATTCTAAGGCATCAGCAATTTTATCAAAAATATCAGCAATTTCCTGATTTTTGCTCATTTTTTACCCACAGGACATAAATAAAATACATTCTCTTTTATTCCAAGAACTTTTTTAACTCCGTCATCATCAAATGCACCAATCATAACTGTCCCAAGTCCAAGAGCTTCTGCCTGTAAATGAATATTCTGTCCGCAATGGCCAACTTCCATATAAACATACCTTTCACCCCTTTTACCATATCTATCTGTTGTTCTCTCAAAAATCCCTGAAATAACAATTACAACTGGTGCTGTTCTTACTGATGACTGATTTAACGCTGCTTTTGAAAGTTCTACCCTTAAATCTCCTTCCTTTAAAAGTTTTAAAGAATGTGTATCAATCTCATAATAATATAATCCTGATTTTAATCCTTCAACATTTCCAACAACAGCATAAATTTCAAGAGGATATGTTGCACCGGCAGAAGGAGAGGTTCTTCCACCCCATTCAGCAGTTTTTCCATCAGTTGCCCATAAAATTTGAGACAATTCTTTTATTGTTAAAGGGACTTGCTTATAACTTCTAACCGACCTTCTTTTCTTCAATGCTTCCTCAACAGATAAATTTCCTTTAAAATCAGGTCTTGGTAAATTTATCCTTTCCATATTTTCACCTCCGACAATTCCCAAAATGAAAAATAAAAATAATAAAAATTCCCTCATATTTTAAATTTAAACTTTTTAAATAACTCTGTCAATAACAGGTTTAAAAATTAGTCCAGAAAGGCCAGGCAGAGTTATATTTATTGAAAATGGAAAATTATGAAATGGAATCTTTTCTGCATAAACCTTTCCAAAATTTCCTATATTTTTCCCTCCATAATGAATTGAATCAGAATTGAAAATTTCAAGATACTGACAATCAAAAGGTACTCCAATTCTATAGTTTGTTCTTACAACGGGTGTAAAATTAAAAACAAAAATTAAAATATCATTTTTATCTTTCCCCTTCCTTATAAAAGAAATTATACATTTTTCATAATCAGAAAAATCAATCCATTGAAATCCTTCTGGTGAAAAATCAATTTGGTGAAATGCTTTTTCATTTAAATATAAATAATTCAAATCTTTTACAAATTTTAAAATTTTCCTATTTTCTTCTTTTTCCAGTAAATACCAACTTATTTCTTTGCTAAAATCCCACTCATTTTCGTCAGCAAATTCAGTTCCCATAAATAAAAGTTTTTTTCCTGGATGTCCATACATATATGTTAAAAATGCTTTCAAATTTGATAATTTTTCTTCCTTACTTCCCGGCATTTTAGAATATAAAGATTTTTTTCCATATGTGACTTCATCATGTGAAATAGGAAGTATAAAATTTTCAGAAAAAGCATATAATAAAGAAAAGGTTAAGCAATTATGATGATATTTTCTGTAAATAGGGTCAAGTGAAAAATAAAAAAGAGTATCATGCATCCATCCCATATTCCACTTAAATCCAAATCCAAGTCCACCAAGATAAACCGGTTTACTTACACCTGGCCATGCTGTTGATTCTTCAGCAACTGTAAAAGAATTTGGAAACTTCTCATATATTACTCTATTCAATTCCTTTAAAAATTCAATACCTTCTAAATTTTCTTTGCCTCCATATATATTTGGTATCCATTCACCTTCTTTTCTTGAATAATCAAGATATAAAATTGAAGCAACAGCATCAACTCTAATCCCATCAATATGATAAATATCTAACCAGTTTAAAGCACTTGAGATTAAAAAATTTTTAACTTCATATCTTCCATAATTAAAAATCGCTGTATTCCAGTCAGGATGGTCTCTTTTAAATGGGTGAGAATGTTCATAAAGATGAGTTCCATTAAAATAGTATAAAGAAAATGAATCTTTAGGAAAATGAGCAGGAGACCAATCAATTATAATTCCTATATCATTTTTATGAAGATAATCAACAAAATAACAAAAGTCATCTGGATTTCCATATCTTGATGTTGGTGCAAAATATCCGGTAATCTGATATCCCCAAGAACTATCAAGTGGATGTTCACAAATAGGCAAAAGTTCTACAAAGTTAAAATTCAATTCTTTTAAGTATGGAACAAGTTTCTCTGCTATTTCTCTATAATTTAGAAATTCTCCATTTTTTCTTCTCCAGGAACCAAGATGTATTTCATATATAGACATTGGCTCTTCATAAATATTTTTATTTTTCATTTTTTCTTTCCATTCTTTATCATTCCAATTATATGAAAGAGTATAAGTTATAGAAGAATTTTTAGGCCTTTTTTCAAAATATCTTCCAAAAGGGTCACTTTTAAGAAATATTTCATTATTTTTTGTTTTAATCTCAAATTTGTAAAAAGAACCATCAGGAATTTCCGGTAAGAATAAAACCCATATACCTGAATTACCAATAACTTTCATCTGATGTCTTCTTCCATCCCAGTTGTTGAAATCACCAACAACACTAACCCTTATCGCATTAGGAGCCCAGACAGAAAAATGGTAGCCAGGTATTCCATTAATTTTTATTTTAACTGCACCAAATTTTTTATAAATTTCATAATTTTTCCCTTCATTAAAAAGATAAATATCATAATCTGTCAAAAATTCCGGATAAAAATAATATGGGTCAAACTCTTCTTTAAGCATTCCACTTTTGTATTTTATTTTTAATTTATAAAAAAATTTATTATGAAAATTCTTTTCAAATAAACCTTCTTCAAACTTTTTATTAAGTCCAAATTCCTCATTTTCATTTTCTAAATTTAATACAAATACTTCTTCAGCATCAGGAATAAAAACTCTTAATCGCCAGAAATCTCCTTCTTTATGCCATGATAAAAATTCAAAAGGGTTATGGTGTTCTCCCTTTATTAATTTAATCAAACCATCCATTCTGGTTCCTTAAAAATAATAGAAATTTTTGAATAAGGAGGTAAAATAAAATCATAATTACCTTTTTTTATCTGGAATTGAACTTTAGCACTCTCCATTCCCTTTTTTCTTTTAATTTTTATTTCAAGTATCTCATCCCATTTCCATTCAATATTTTCATCTTTAAAATTTTTCCCTTCAATTTCATAAATTTCTTCATTAAGAAATATTATTAATTGGTCAATATCCTCATAAAAATCTAATCTAAAATATAAACTTTCCTCATCATATCCATAATATATTTTTTTGATAGGAAGATTAAATGGTTTAAATGTTGCCCATAAATTTTCTGGATTTATCTCTATTGCTTGATACCATTCATAAAAATTAGTTATTTTCCCATCTATAAAAGGTTTTATAAACGGTGTCTTTTCATAATAAACTATTTCTTCTTCTATTTCAACAGGAAAAGGTAAATTTAATCTTTTATAAACTTTCCTCAAATTATTCTTAAAATATCTATCAAATTTCATCTTAATATTTTTATCAGTTTCTATACTATACCACCAAAACCAATCACTTCCTTCACAATTTAAAATAATTTCTTCAACAATTTTATCTACTTCTTTTAAATCATCTATTTTTTCTCTTGTTTTTTTCAAAATTTCCCATGCTTTATTTGCTGTTTCTTTGCCTATCCAGTTATCAAAATTAGGTCCCATCCAACTACCCGGAAAAATATTTTCAATAACTCTGTAATTTTTTGTAATTTTTATTGCTTCGCTGAAAGTTAATGTTTTTATTTTTTTATTTTCCTCAAGTAATTCATAAAATTTCTTTAAAAATTTTATTCCCCTTTCTTTATAATAATCCCATGGATTTTCTCCATCAAGTATTATTGTAATTATTCCTTCAGAATTTTCATCCAATATTTTTTCAATTTTTTTAATTAAATCAATTGCTGCCTCTTCTTCATCCATATTTTGATAAGAAAATCCAATTAAATCAGAAAGAAAATGGTCTCTAAAGAAAATAAATAGGTTGTTCTTGTATTTGTAAATTCTATAAATATCCTTCTTCTCTATATTATTTAAACTTTCAAAAAGTAAATTTTCATCTGTAGCAGTCCAATCAATATTTTCTTCAATAAATAAATCAAGGACTTCATTACTTAAAGCCCCTTCAGATGGCCATATCCCTTTTGGTTCTTTTCCAAAAATTTCTTTATAAAAATTAATTCCATTTTTTATTTGCTTTTTTGCATCTTCAGGATAATTAAATCTTTGTTCAGGGGCGGAAAAATTTGTCTTTGTTTTTTTCATTATCTCAGTATCATAAATCAATGGCAAAATTGGATGATAAAATGGAGTTGTGCTGATTTCTATTTTATTTTCTTCCTGCAATTTTTTGTAAAGAGGGATAATATTTTTAAATATATTTTTTTCTTTATTTATTAAAATCCCAACATCATTAATATCAAAATTCCTCATCTTCTCAATAAAATATTTAATTTCTTCGTCGTAGATTAATGGATTGAAAGAAATAAGGTGGAGTAAAAATTTAAAATCAAAAATATCTTTTTCTGAATGATCTTTTAATTCAATTTTTTCTTTAAGTAAACTTAGGATTTTATTTGAATGTGTGTAAACTCCAGGGAATTCATTATAAAAATTAATAAGTTTTTCTTCTGATAAATCATAATCAAAAATATTGAAGAAAACATCATTTATTTTGTTTTCTCCAATCAATTTTATTTGTTTTAAAAGAGAAGGAGTTATATTGAAATTAATTTTAATATTCTCAAAATTTTTAAGCAAAACAGCCATTGGATAATAATTTTGGAGAGTCCTGAAAATAATTATACTTGTCTCATTTATATTTTCTTCTATATCTGAATAAAAAGGTTGATGAAAATGCCATAAAATGCATAAATATCCCATTTATAAACTTTCATAAATTTCTTTGTATTCTTCTGCAGATTTTTTCCAGGAAAAATCAAGTTGCATACATTTCTTAACAATCTCTTTAAAAAGTTTTTTATTTTTGTAAATTGAAATTGCTCTATCAATTGTTCCGATAAATTCTTCATCTTTTAAAAATGTAAAACCATATCCATTTTCATTATAATCAACAACTGTATCATAAAGCCCACCAACTTTTCTTACAACAGGAACACTTCCATATTTCATAGCAATCATCTGACCAAGTCCACATGGTTCAAATCTTGAAGGCATAAGAAAGAAATCACTTCCTGCATAAATCTGATGAGCAAGTTTCTCGTTAAAATCGTAAATAAAGGAAAACTTTTGAGGAAATTTTGTTTTAAATTCTAATAATTTTTCCTTATATTTTTCCTCTCCCTGTCCAAGAATAACAATCTCAATTTCTTTTTCTATTAGATTTTCAAACTTTTCAATTATTAAATCTATACCTTTCTGCTCAACAAGACGATTTACCATTCCAAATAAAGGTATATCTTCACCTACTTTTAAAGATAACTCTTTTTGTAAGAAAATTTTATTAGCAATTTTCCCTTCTGATGTTTTATACCTTTTTTTTATATATTTATCAAATAATGGATTCCAAACCTGATAATCAATCCCATTTATTATCCCTTTTATCTTATCTTTATATTTTCTCAAAAGTCCATCAAGTTTAAAGCCGAATTCTTCTGTCATTATTTCTTCTGCAAATCTTTTACTTACAGTAGTTATTATATCGCTATAAATTATACCTGCTTTCATTAAATTTATGTTTCCATAAAATTCAAGTTCATCCATTGAAAAATAATCCCATGGTAATCCAAGATAAATAAATTTATCGGATGGGAAAACACCCTGGTATGCAATATTATGAATTGTAAAGACTACTTTTGTATTTTGGAAAAAGTCCTTATAATAAAGTTTTAAATACAAAGGTAAAAGTGCTGTATGCCAATCATTACAATGGAAAACTTCAATTTTTATATTTAAATGTTTACAAACTTCAAGAATACTTTTAGAAAAGAAAGAAAACCTTTCAAGATTATCCAAATAATCTTTCCCGGATGGACCATAAATTTCATCTCTATCAAAATAATAATCATTCCCAATTAAAATAACATTTGAAAAATTAGACAATTTATAAATTTTACAAATTTCTTTTCTTGTGTCAGAAAAGAAAACTTCAATTTCGCCAATTTTTTCTATTTTAAAATTTTCTTTTATTTGTTTATAAAGAGGCAAGAAAAGATAAGCATTCTTATAAAAAATTTTAAAAAGGGAACCAATTACATCAGCAAGACCTCCAACTTTAATAAAAGGATAACACTCAGTAGCAACATATCCAATTTTTTTCATTTTTACCTCTCTCTAAATTTTTATTTCTTTTAAAAATTCAGTTGCATTTTCCGGTGGAACAGGATTTATATATAAACCAGTCCCCCATTCAAATCCACCAGGCCTTGTCAATTTTGGTATTATTTCTATATGCCAGTGAAAATCTTTATCAATTGTTTGCCAGTATCCAGGTCTTAAATATCTTGAAGGTGCTGTATGAATTAAAAAATTATAAGAAGGATTTGAGAGACCTATATTTAATTTTTTTAAAATTATTATCATCATTTCAGATAGTTGCCTTATTTCATTTTCATCTATTGTATCAAAGTCAGGATTATGATTTAAAGGTAATATCCAAGTTTCAAAAGGAAACCTTGAAGCAAAAGGAGAAATTGCAATAAAATACTGATTCTGATATATTATTCTTTTTGCACTATCTATTTCTTGATTTATAATATCACAGAATACACACCTTTCTTTATATTCATAGTAAGTCCTTGCACCATTTAATTCTTCTTTTACTCTCTTAGGGGTCACCGGAGTTGCTATAAGTTGAGAATGAGAATGAAAAAGAGAAGCACCTGCTTCTCTACCATAATTTTTGAAAAGCATAATATATCTCAACCTTATGTCTTTTTTTAAATCTAAACTTCTAATTTTATAAGCATAGATTACTTTTGACAAATGTTCAATAGAAAAATCGTGCATCTGTAAATTGTGGTTTGGTGTTTCAATAATAACTTCATGGGCTCCAATACCATTCATAATATCAAACATACCAATACCCCTTCTCTTTAATTCACCCTCAATTCTTAATGCAGGATATTTATTAGGAACAACTCTAACTTGCCAACCGGGAGTATTAGGTAATGAATTTTCTTTTCTAATTGCAAATATCTCTGGTGGAGTTTTATCTTCATTTCCTTCACAGAATGGACAAAAACTATTATTTCCTTCTTTAAAATCATCCTTTTTTTCGGCAAATTGGTCAGGTCTACAAATTCTTTCTGTTGAAATTATAACCCATCTTCCTATAACAACATCTTTCCTCAATTCAGGCATTTTTTCTCCTTTTAAACAAAACTCTCCCTCGGTATAACTACAATTCCAGTTTCAGTAACAAAAAACTTTTTTTTATCTTCTTCTATATTATACCCTATTACTGAATTATCTGGTATTATAACATTTTTATCAATTATTGTCCTCTTTATTTTGCAATTTTCGCCAATATATACATTATTCATTATAATTGAATCAAAAATCTCACTGCCTTTTTCTATTTTTACAGATGGTGAAATAACTGAATTATATATTGAAGAACCACTTATTATACATCCATCTGAAATCAATGAATTTAATATTTCAATATTTCTGCCAAGAAAAACTATTTTTGCTGGTGGAGATTGGGGTTTATAAGTCATTATTGGCCAGTTCTCATCATAAAGGTTTAAAATTGGGTCTATTTCAAGTAATTCCATATTTGCACTATAATATGCTTCAATAGTTCCAATATCTCTCCAGTATCTACTTTCTCTTTTATCTTCTTCTATAAATCTATAAGCAAACACCCTATCTCTTTTTATCATTGAAGGAATTACATCTTTCCCAAAATCGTGAGAACTATCTATTTTTTTAGCATCTTCTATTAATCTTTTTACAAGAATTTCTGTATTAAAAATGTATATGCCCATTGATATTAAAGATATTGAAGGATTTTCTGGTAAAGTAAATGGAATTTGTGGTTTTTCAACAAAATCAATTACTCTATATTCATTATCAACTTTTAAAACTCCAAATCTACTTGCTTCTTCTTTGTTAACTTCAAAAACAGAAATTGTAAGGTCTGCATTTTTTTGAATGTGAAAATTTAACATTTTTGTATAATCCATTTTATAAACATGGTCTCCTGATAAAATTAAAACATATTCAGGTTTTTCTCTTTCAAGGATATATAAATTTTGAAAAATTGCATCTGCTGTTCCAAGATACCAGTCCTCACTAATTCTTTGTTGTGCGGGAACAACTTCTATAAATTCTCCAAGTTCTCTTGATAAAATATTCCAGCCCTCTCTTATATGTCTCTGTAATGAAAAAGATTTATACTGGGTTAAAATATATATTCTTTTAAATCCTGAATTTACAGCATTACTCAAAGAAAAATCAATTATTCTATAAGTCCCACCAAATGGAACTGCTGGTTTTGCTCTATCTTTAGTAAGTGGATATAATCTTTCCCCTTTACCTCCAGCAAGAATAAAAGTAGTTACTTTTTTATAGTCCATTTTTCTTATCTCTTAATATTTCTCTAATTTTATTTTTTAATTCAACCATATCAGAAGATTTTATTATATAAGCATCAGCAGCCCAACTTAAAAAATTATTTCTGTATTGAGAATATGAAGTATAAATTATAACCGGTAAATTTTTCCTTTTTGATAATATCTTTCCAAGAACTTCAAGCCCATCCATTTCTGGCATTCTTAAATCAAGAATAATAATGTCTAATTTTTCTTTTTCTATAAAAGATAATCCCTCTTTCCCAGAAGAGGCTGTTAAAACCTCATAACCTTCTTTTTCTAATTCTTCCTTATATAATAACCTTTCATTTTCATTATCTTCAATTATTAAAATTTTATTTTTCATTTTTCACCCCCCATCGGTAAATATATATTTACAGTTGTTCCCTCATTAATTTTACTTTCTATTTCTATTTTCCCATTATGTCTTTCAATAATCTCCTTTGATATAGTCAATCCAAGACCCAGCCCTTTCTTTTTAGTTGTAAAAAATGGGTCCATTATTTTTTTTAAATCTTCCTCTTCTATGCCTCTTCCTGTATCTTTAATTTTTATCTTCAAAAATTCCCCAGAAATCTCACTAATTATATCAATTCTACCATTTTCAAAAGTATTCTCTATAGCATTCTGAATAATGTTGAAAAAAACTTCTTCTATTTGGATTGGGTCACATTTTATTTTACAAGAAGAGAGGAAATTGTATATTTTAATCCCCTTTTTGTTAATTTCGTCTTCAAACAATTCAATTATTTTTTCTACTATTTTTGAAATATCTACTTCTTCATAAGAAATTTGTGGGAAATTGGAAAAATTTATTATATTATCAATTATTTTTTCAAGATGTAATATTTCTTTATATATTATTTCTGCATTCCTTTTTATTTTATTTATATCATCCGTTTCAAGAATTTGTTTAGAAAAACCACCAATTGTGACAATCGGATTTTTAACTTCATGTGTAATATATGAAGCGATTTTACCAATTGTAGCAAATTTTTCTTCTTCAATGAGTTTTTCCTGCATATCCTTAAGTTCATTATATTTAAAAGCATTTTCAAGAGATAAAGCAGCGTGAATAGATATTAAAGAAAAAAAAGTTATTATTTCTTCTGTTATTTCTCTTCTGTGAAAAGAATTATCAGCAAAAATTATGCCGATACATTTTTTTTCTGTAAAAAGAGGAGTAATAATAGCCTCACATGGATGTAATAATTTTTTCACATCTGATGGGATGTTTTCATCATTTAGGGGATCATTGATTACAAATAATCTTCTTTCCTTTAATACTTTTTTGAAATAATTTTCTTCTGGCAACTCATCTATATTTATTTTTAAATTTTCAACTTCAATATTAAACCTTGAATTTTTAATTTCTTCTCTTTTTCCATTTTCAAAAAATTTCTCTAAAGGAATTTCTTCTTTTTCTAATCTACTCCATATAATTCCAGCCTCTTCCTCATCAAAAGGGCCAATTCCTTTTTTCCCATATAATATATTCTCATTATTATCATAAAACATTACAAAAGCACGAGAAAAACCCAAAAAATATCCTGCGGTAATACCTGTCAAAGTAACATGAAGAATTTTATCTACATCAAGTGAGGATTGTAGTTCTTTTGCTATAATATGCACAATAAAAATTTCCTTTTTTAAATTTTGCATAAATGCACTCCCATTAAAATTATACCCTTTTATTCTCAAAAAGTAAAAATGTAGTTATTCACACATTATTACTTTTATCTCTCCTTTTTATGCTTTTCTCCACTTATTCTCTCGCTTGATTGGAGAAAAAAATAAGGTAAAGTGAGTTGATGGAAAAGGGAGTTTAACAAAAACTTACATAAAAATAATAGAAAAGTGGGGGTTAATTTCTTTCTTTCAATATAAATTCTATAATTTTCTCAGCTTCATCTTCCCCTATATAATCAACATATTTAATAATTTCATCTTCTGAAAATAATAATTCATAATTTGAATCAGCAAGTTCAACATAAGGATATTTTTTAGCAGGTAAATAGATTTTAAAAAGCAAAACAAGTGTAAATGTCAATATGAATAAAGGAATACCTAAGTAAGCAGGTTTAAATCTAAGGATATAATTTTCTCCTTTTTCAATTATACAATTCAATTTTGCCTTCCAGAAATTTTCCTCTAAAATTGGGGATTCAATCTTTTTGGAATTGTTTATAATAAACAAAAAGTCATTATAAAGTTTTCTACATTTTTCACATTCTTCAATATGTTTTCTTAATTCTCTTTTTTTCTCTTCACTAATTTTTCCTTCAATAAAATCTAAAATTATTTCTTCAAATCTTTTACATTTCATTTTCTATCACCCCCTTCCTTTTTAAATTTTCTCTTATTTTCTGTAATGTCTGAAAATAAGTTGCCTTAACAGTCCCTATTCTTTTTTTTAAAATTCTTGCTATTTCTTCATAAGTCAAACCTTCATATGTTTTTAAAATAAATACCGACTTCTGCTTTTCAGTAAGATTATCTATTTCATTTTTAATCTCATTTAAAATATTCTCATTATGAAAATCGGATTCAAAGTTATCTTTAGAACTTAAAATTGACAAATTTTCATAATTCAAATTTTCAATCTTTTTCGTCTTGCTTTTCCTCCTTAAATAATCATAAGATAAATTTACCGCAATTCTATAAAGATAAGTTGAAATTTTTGAAACTCCCTTAAAATTATTCCAGTTTTTATATGCCCTTAAAAAAACTTCCTGAACTATATCAACAGCATCGTCATGATTATTTAACATTTTATATGCAACTCCATAAATTTTATTTGCATATTTTATATAACAATCCTCAAAATTTTCTCTTCCTTTCATCATATTTAGACAATAAAAGTTGATAAAAAGTTTAGTTTATGATATTATTTTAACTTAAAAAATAGGAGGAAATCCATGGCAAAGAAAAAAAGAAGTGTTTTAAAAAGACAGAGGCAGGAAATTAAAAGAAGAATGAGAAATAAAATGATAATTTCAAAAATAAAAACATTGATTAAAAAGACAAAGGAAGCGGTTTTAAACAATAGTCCGGATTTTGATAAAATTTTAAAAGAAACAATAAAAGAAATAGATAAGGCAGTTGCAAAAGGAATAATTCATAAAAATAATGGTGCGAGAAAAAAAAGTAGATTATTTGAATTTATAAAAAAATACAAAGTTCAACTTGAAGCAGAAAAAAAGTAATATAAAAGATATATTTCAAGTTCCAGGCCAAGTTCAACTTTACCAACTTTTAAAAAATAATCAAGATTATGGAGTAATTCAAATTTTTTAATAATCTCATCAGTTAGTTCTTTTTTATTTTTTATAACATTTCTCAAATAAATTTCAACTCCTGTTATCAGAAGTGGAAAATTTTTTTCTTTTACTTTCATATATTCCTGCAGAATTTCATAAATTCCTCTTCCATTTTCTCTTTTTAAAGAATAAATTTTTGAAAAAAATTTTTCCTCATAACTGACAATTTTTTCTTTTAATGAACTTTCCTCAAAGGGTTCTTCTATTGAAGTTCCAAAAAGAATAACAAGAGTATCTTTTGGTAATTTATTTAAAAAATCATATAAAATTTCACATTCTTTCTTTGTAAAATTTTCAACATTTTTAATTATAATCAAAACTTTATCCGAAAGAACAGGTAAAAAGGAGGTTTCATTTATTATTTTTTTTATATCAACTATCTCAGCATCAAGAATTTTTATATCAAAATCATCAATATTATATTTTCTCTTTAATTCATTGAGTAGATTCTCAAATTTTTCATGGTCATTTAAAACTACAAAATAATTTTTTGTTTTCATTTTATTTTCAAGATTTCAAAATATAATTTTTTTGAAATTCTTTTACAAATTCTGAAAAGTATTTCTTCTTCATTATACTCTTTATATATAGAGGTTGAAACCGATTCTGTAAATTTTTTATTAATAAATTTCCCATCTTTCAATTTCAAATTAAATTCAATTTCAATTTCAAATTTTGCACCAACTATATTATCTGTATCCTTCTTAGAAAAAAATAAAGGAATCCTTTCAAATTTTAAAATTTTCAAATCAATCAAATAATCTGCTTTGTCTGAATTGGTAATTTCAAATTCAGGATATTCAAGAAATGTCTCTTCTAATTTTTCCTTTAAAATAAATGTCAGATTTGGCTGATTTGAAAAATTCTCTATTTTTTCAAAATAAATTTTTTTATTTTTTCCCTGAATATTTTTGTTTAGATAGCAGGAGGTAAAAAATAAAAATGTACTACTTATTATTACTAACTTTTTCATTGGCAATTTTCCCATAACTACTTTCAGGGAATTTCTCAATTATCTTTCTATAATAATAATTCGCACCTTTCTTCTTCCCTGCTCTTTCATAATATCTTGCAATTTGATAATATATATTTGCTTCTTTTTCATCTAAAATATTTTCAATCTTTTTAATTTCATCCTTGTATTTACTTTGAGGATATTCTATCTCAAATTCAAAAATTTTATCTCTTAAATCCTCTATAATATCTGTATCAAAATTATTTTCTGAAATTGAAGCCAAAATGTATTTAATTTTTAAATATTTTGCTTCCTCCTGAACATCTTCTTTTTCAGGAAAGTTCTTAATTATTCTATTTAAAACATCAATACCTTTCTCATATTCCTTAATTTCATAATAAAAATTTGCAAGTTTAAACATCCTTTTTATTGCCTCATTATCATAAGGACTGTTTTCTATTACTTTATTCATCAGTTCACCTTTTTCTTCTTTTCTTGTAAAAATCTTTAAGAAACTTTTTTCCTTTTTTTCAAGATTTTTTTCTGCTATTTCTGATTGAATTTTTATTGCTTGAAAAACAAGGGGTGAAGAAGGATAATCATTTATTATTTTCTGAAAATAATCAAATGCTTTCTTATTTTCCCCCATATTTCTATAAATTTCTCCAAGAATAAAACATGAGTTTGGAGCATAATCAGACCGTGGATAATGTTTAAGAAGTTTTTTATGTTCTCTTATTGCAATATCTATTTTTCCATTTTTTCTAAATTCCTCTGCATAATTAAATTGCTCTTCTGGAGTGCTCTTAACAGCATATTTTGGATTAATCCATTTTTTCGTCTGTGGTGTCCATTCCCAGTAAGAATAACCTTTAACCAGAATACTGAAAAATACAACTACAATTAATAGTTTTTTCATATTTATATTATCTTTTAAACAAAAACTATTGTCAAATTTTAACCTCTTCCATTTCAAGAAAATTCTTACCCTTTTTTATATCAACTTTTATTGGGACTTTTAATACTATTGCATTTTTCATAGTTTCTTTTACAATTTCTCTCACCTTTATTTCTTCATCAGGAAAAACTTCAAACAAAAGTTCATCATGAATCTGAAGTATAAGTTTACTATTCAATCCTTTTTCCTTAAACTGTTGATAGATCCTGTTCATTGCAATTTTAATTATTTCAGCCGCTGTGCCTTGTATTGGCATATTAATTGCGACTCTTCTTCCAAATTCTCTTTCATTTTTATTAGAACTTTTTAATTCAGGAATATATCTTCTCCTTTTCAATAATGTCTCAACATAACCATTTTCTTCTGCTTTTTTTACCACTCTTTCTATATATTCTTTAACTTTTTTAAATTTTTCAAAATAACTTTTTATAAATATAGATGCCTCTTCATTGGATATACCAAGTTCCTTAGATAATCCATAAGAACTCATTCCATATATAATTCCAAAATTTATTGTTTTAGCAACTCTTCTTTTTTCTTCCTTTGTAAGTTCACTGAAATTTAAAGGAGAAAACAAGGAATCGGAGGAAAGAATAAGTTCTGCTGTCTCATTATGAATATCTTTATCCTTTTCAAATGCCTCTATTAATACAGGGTCTTCAGAAAAATGAGCAAGAACCCTTAATTC
>Ga0209225_1000462_pt1 | contig 47019 bp, 45 predicted proteins | sample WasSprMetagenome_FD_184732 | JGI IMG/M metagenome (GOLD analysis project Ga0209225, IMG submission 184732) | Sulfidic aquatic microbial communities from Washburn Spring, Yellowstone National Park, USA - WS (SPAdes) (version 3) | ecosystem: Environmental > Aquatic > Thermal springs > Hot (42-90C)... | reverse complement strand
TGGGGGTTCAGGGAGAGGGTGGCCGACCTCCCCCAGAGGAAGAGCAGGGCTTCGCAGAAAATCCCCCGGGATCCCACGGGGACGATTGCTGCTTCAGGGCACTCCTCCCGAAGGCGCAGGATGTCGGCAAGATCGGCGATAGCGTGGAGGTTTTCCAGGACTTCCCGGCCACGGGAGGGGACACCCAGAGCGTACAGGGTTCCCTCAAGGAGTGGCTCCTCTTTTCTCTGGGTTCTCCTGCCAAGGACGGTGACCCCAAGACCGGTGGCTAAAGTGGGGATGTTCTTCTCTGTAGAGAAGACGCAGGGGAGGTTTTCTCTGCCGATAGCGCGGAGTTCCCGGGCAATTCCCTTCTGCACTTCCTCAATCCAGGGATACGGTTCCATGCTCAGGGTTACAGAAAGCGCCAGAGGCTCTCCTCCTGCTGCAAGGATTTCTGCCAGAGCAACCCGAGCGGTGAACTGAGCGGATACCTCGAGGGGGACAGAGAGGCTGTCCCCCGGTTTCGGTCCTATCCCGCCAAGGGCGTCACAGGCCACGAGGAGCTCCTCTTTACCGGTATCGACCACGAGGCAATCCCGCTTCATCGCCGTGTCAGCGCCCGGTGGAGGAGTGCAGCAAGGAAGGTGTTGACGAAGGACCCCACAAGGAGGGAAGGCAGGATACCGAAGAAGAATCCCCACCCGAAGAGGGGGACGACGCTCAGCGGGGCAAAGACGCCGTTGAGAATGGTACCCACAAAGACGGCCCCGGGGTACTTCCACCGCAGGAAGGCGAAACGAAAGGCCAGAGCAATGCCTGCCATCTCCAGGGCAATCACAAGATGCACAAAAGCCCCCAGGGGGAACCCGACGTTCAGGGAAGTCAGAATGTGCCCCAGGAAGGCGATGAGCGCTCCCTCGGGATAGCTCAAAAGTAGCACGCCAAAAAACCCCGGAAGGGAGTCTAAAGCTACGGTTCCAGTGGGGCTTGGGATTTTCACGAACGACCCCACAACGCACAGAGCTACAAGGGTAGCCACAAGGCTCAGACGAAGGGGGAAAGAAGTGCTCAGAGCTTTCCGTTCCATCGGCATCCTCCTTTCCTGAAATGAAAAAGCCCTCAGGCAATGCCTGAGGGCTTTGCCATCACCCTCTCTGGCGCTTCCGTGGCAGGTCTTCTGGCTCAGGTTCCTCGGAAGGAGACCCTTCCCAGCTTTCGCCAGTGGCTACACTCTCCTTCCTCCCCATTACAGCGGCGGGTCCGCACCGGACTTTCACCGGACTTCCCTATTCTCCCGAAAAGGGCACCACGGAAGGAACAAGAGACTCTTTTTCGTTTTTTCCCATTATACCATCTTTCACAGTCCTCGCAAGCCAGACAGCACAAACTCTACTCTCCGCCCACAATCATCTGGACCACCTGTTCTTTGGTGGCCAGAGAGGGAGAGCATTCCCCCACTATTTGCCCGTTCCTGAGGACAACGATGCGATCGACAATCTCGAAGACCTCTTCGAGGTTGTGACTGACGATGATGATGGGAATGCCTTCTTCCCTTCCGAGGCGCTTGATGAGGTGCAGAACCTGGAACTTCTCCTTCACCCCCAGGGCAGCGGTGGGTTCATCCAGAACCAGGATTTTCGGCTTTTTTCGGAGGGCTTTGGCCAGAGCCACAGCTTGCCGTTGCCCTCCTGAGTAGCTGATGATAGGTCTTCGCACTGAGTCGATGGTGATACCCACTCGGGAGAGGACACTTTCTGCTTCTTTTTCCATCTCTCTTCTGGCCAGGACCCTCAGAAGTCCTCCCAGAAGGGGTTTTGTTTTTTCTTCGCCCATGAAGATGTTCGCCGTGACGTCGTGATGCGGGGCGAGGATTTCCTCCATTTTCTGGTGGACGGTGTAAATACCCTGCTCATAGGCATCTCTGGGGCTTTTGAAATGGACTTCCCTTCCTTCGAGGTAAATTTTGCCTCTATCCGGAGGGAAGACGCCTGCCAGGATTTTAATGAGCGTTGATTTCCCCGCTCCATTCCCTCCCACAAGTTGGAGCTCTGTCCATCCCTTTTCCTCATCGACCAGCCTGAGAACTATGCGTACCAGGACTACTACATCGACTGGACCGCTGCGGAGCGGGCAGAACGTGGCGAGAAGGTCAACCCGGTCATGGGGTACAACCACTACATGATGGACATCCGGGTGTACCCTGAGAAACGGGAGGAATTGCTGAAGAAAAAGTAGGGGGTATAATATGGGAGGCCCCATGGGGCCTCCCATCTCTGAGGACTGGTGAAAGAGTGCGATGAACTTTTCCCGATACCTTTTGCGGCGACTGGGGTATTCTGTTTTCGTGCTTCTGGGACTTTCGGTGGTTGTCTTCATCATTGCCCGTCTTGTTCCCGGAGACCCTGCCCGGGCAGCTCTGGGTCCCCGGGCAACGCAGGAAGCCGTGGAAGCCCTTCGGGCAAAACTCCATCTCGATAAGCCCATCTACGTTCAGTATTTCTTCTGGCTGCGGTCGGTCTTTCGGGGGGATTTCGGCGAGTCCCTTTATACTCGTCGTCCAGTCATAGAGGACATCAGGGAATTCCTCCCAGCGACGCTTGAGCTCGCACTTTTTGCTGGGCTTTTCATGGCAGTTTTTGGGCTCCTCCTCGGGGTGCTGTCGGCACGATACGCCAACACCTGGGTGGATAACGTCATTCGGGTTCTGGCGTACCTCGGGATTGCCACGCCGGCCTTTGTGGTGGCGATCATCCTTATCCTCCTTTTTGGCATGTACTACGAAGTGTTCCCCACAATTGGACGTCTGAGTCCTGGCATCAGCGCTCCACCCCGTCTGACAGGCCTTCTCACCCTTGACAGCCTCCTTTCGGGGAACTGGGTGGCTTTGGTTGATGCGCTGAAGCACCTTTTCCTTCCAGCTTTAAGCCTTTCTCTTGGAGGGCTGTTTCAGGAGGCAAGAATCACCCGGGCCAGCATGCTGGAGAACGCCCGGCGGGATTTCGTCGCCGCCGCCCGGGCTTACGGGATTCCTGAGCGGGTGGTGATTGCCAAGTACCTCTTCAAGCCCTCGATCATTCCTACCGTCTCTATTCTGGGACTTGATTTTGCTTCCCTTATCGGAAATGCCTTCCTTGTAGAGCTCCTCTTTAACTGGCCTGGCCTTTCCCGGTACGGGATCAACGTCATGCTCCGCAAGGACATCGAGGCAATTGTTGCAGTGGTGATGGTTCTGGGGGTGGTCTTCACCGTGGTGAACATCCTGGTGGACCTTGTCGTGGCGTACCTTGATCCGAGAATCCGCCTGGTGGAGAGGGGAGAATAAATGCGGAGAACCCGAATCGGTCGGTGGTGGTACAAGTTCTCTCGAAACCCTCTCTCCGTGGTGGGCCTTATCATCGTCGTGGGTGTGGTTTTCTGTGCTGTTTTCGCTCCCTGGGTGGCACCATATCCTGAGCATGCTGGACCGTATGTGAACTACCGTGAGGCCAATCAACCCCCGTCTTTAGCGCATCCTTTTGGGACCGATATTTTCGGTCGAGACGTCCTGAGTCGCGTCTTTTTCGCTTTCCGGTCGTCGCTGCTTATGGGGATTGTAGTCCTTTCCATCGTCGTCCCCGTGGGAGTTACCCTGGGGCTTTTGGCCGGTTACTTTAAGGAGTCCTGGATTGATATCCTCATCATGCGTATCACGGATATTTTCCTCTCTGTTCCTCCCCTCATCTTGGCCCTGGCCATCACCTCGGTTCTCAAGCCCAACCTCACCAATGCCATGATTGCCGTATCGGTCATGTGGTGGCCTTGGTACACGCGTCTTGTGTACGGCATGGCCACTTCACTGCGGAACGAATACTTCGTTCAATCGGCTGAGCTCATCGGGGCAAGTAAATTCCACATCCTCTTCCGGGAAATCCTCCCGAATTGTGTCTCAACCATCCTCACGAAGATGACCCTCGATATGGGCTGGGTAATTCTCATTGGTGCTGCTTTGAGCTTTGTAGGCCTTGGGGAACAGCCCCCCAAACCGGCTCTGGGAACGATGGTGGCTGATGGGGCGAAGTATCTCCCCGAGTACTGGTGGATCTCCGTTTTCCCCGGCCTGGCCATCATGCTCATCGTCCTTGGATTTAACCTTCTTGGGGATGGCATAGGCGATCTCTTTTCCCTGGAGGAAGCGTAGATGCCGGATGTGCTGCTTGATGTTCAGGATCTCGTGGTGCATTTCCAGGTTTATGGAGGGTATCTGAAGGTTCTTGACGGGGTTACCCTACAGGTCCGCCACCAGGAGAGGGTGGGACTTGTGGGGGAGACGGGGTGCGGAAAGACGACCACGATGAAGACGATTATGGGTATCCTTCCGAAGCCCCCTGGAGTGGTTCGGGGAGGGCGTATCCTCTTTAAAGGTCGGGATGTTCTCTCCATGCGCCCGCCAGAACTCGAGCACCTGAGGCGATCTGGGATTTCCATGATTTTCCAGGACCCCACGGAAGCGCTGAACCCGGTGTTCACAGTGGGGGAACAGCTTGAGGATGCTATCCGGTATGCTCTGGGAAAAAGAGATCACGCTTCGGTCCGGGAGGTTGCTCTCTCTGCGCTGCAGAATGTGGCCCTTCCCGATCCTCCCCGGATTCTTGAGAGTTACCCGGTGCAGCTTTCCGGGGGGATGCGCCAGCGAGTCTGCATTGCCCTCGCCCTGGCCTGCCCCAAGGAGCTTCTCATTGCCGATGAGCCGGGGACCTCTCTTGATGTGACCATCCAGGACCAGATTCTCCGCCTGATCCACCGCCTGGCGGAAGAGCGCAAGATGGCGGTGATTCTCATCTCCCATTCTCTCGGGGTGATCCGGGAGTGGACCGAGCGGGTCTACGTGATGTACGCAGGGACGATTGTGGAAGAGGCAAAGACCGGAGAGCTTTTTGCCCGGCCACTCCATCCCTATACTGAAGCGCTGATGCGGTGCGTGCCCAAGCTCACCGGAACGGGAATTGCCGAGGGCATTCCGGGTCGCATTCCTGACTATTTCGATCCCCCTTCAGGGTGCCGGTTCCACCCCCGCTGTCCTCATCGCATGGATATCTGCCGCCAGAGAAAACCCCAGCTTTTTCCTGTCGATAGAGGCCACCGGGTTGCCTGCTTTCTCTTTGGGAGGGACAGCCATGGATGAACTCCTTGTGGTTGAAGGACTCAGGAAGTTTTTCGCCACCTCTCGGGGAATTGTCAGGGCCGTGCAGGATGTGAGTTTTGCCATTCATCCTGGAGAGACCTTTGGGCTTGTGGGGGAATCGGGTTCGGGAAAGAGCACCGTAGCGTACATGGTCATGGGGATGTACCGTCCCACTGGTGGCCGCATCCTCTTCAAGGGTCAGGACATCACCATGCCCCATGCTCGTCGTCCCCTGGTGCTCAAAAAAGAGCTCCAGATTGTCTTCCAGGATCCTGGGTCCTCTCTCAACCCCCGTCGGTCCGTTCGGGAAATTCTCGAGCTTCCCCTGAGGGTTCACCGCCTGGTGGACGGAAGAAAGCTCCAGGAAAAGGTAGAAGAGCTCCTGAATCTTGTTGAACTCCCACCCGATTACGCTGAGAAGTACCCGAGGGCCCTGGGCGGTGGGGAGAAACAGATGGTTGCCATTGCCCGGGCACTTGCGACCGAGCCGTCGTTGCTTGTCCTCGATGAACCGACTTCTGCGCTGGACGTTTCCATCCAGGCAAAGATCATCAATACCCTTGTTCGTATCCAGAAAGAGCGGCGCCTCGGGTATCTTTTCATCACTCACGACCTGAGCCTCATGCGGAACATCGCCCACCGGGTGGCCATCATGTACCTTGGAAGGATCATGGAACTTGCTCCGGCTCAGGTCTTCTTTGAGCGTCCTCTCCATCCCTACACCCAGATGCTCCTCTCCTCAATCCCCGTAATCTCCGAAGAGGAGGAGCGGCTCAAGCCGGCAAAGATTGTCTCCACAGGGGAGATTCCAAGTCCCGTGAATCTTCCTCCAGGCTGTGTGTTCCACCCCCGCTGCCGTGAGGCCCGGGAAGTCTGCAGGAGAGAAGAACCAGGCATGCGGGAGGTTGAGGTAGGGCATCTCGTTCGCTGCCACCTGTACGGCGCTTGAAGCGGCCTTCTGGGCTTTTCCTGACAGGTGTTTGCGCCCTTGGGATGTCTCATCTGGGCGTGTTCTCAATTGTACCCTGTCTGGGTTTAAAACGTTTTTGGAAATTTTTACCCCTGATATATTGACCCTTTATAAGAGTGCTGGTATAATGCTTTCGCAAGCTAAATCGTTTTAAGGAGCATCGCCTGTGCCGGTCACCATCAAAGACGTGGCCCGTCTGGCAGGGGTTTCGCCTGCGACGGTGTCCCTTGTTCTGGGCAACAAGGGACAGGTTTCTGAAGAGACCAGAAGGAAGGTCCTTGAAGCGGTTCAGAAGCTTGGGTACCGCCCCAACGTTTTGGCCCGGAATCTCGTCAAAGGGAAAACGAGCACGGTTCTTCTCTGCGCCTTCATCCGGGAAGACCGGAAACTCTCCACCTTCTACGGGGACCTTATCAACAGCCTCCTTGCGGCTATCTCTTCTTCAGGGTACTACCTCCAGATTGTGGTCAGAGGAGAGTTCTTCAATGGACACCCCCTGGACAAACGGGAAGCCCTCCTTGATATTGCCCGTAATCGCCTCTTTGAGGGGCTCTTCATCCTCTCCCACTGGCCGGTGCAGTACGCCGAGGTGAGCGACCTGGTTCGGGAAGATTTCCCCTTTGTCGTGGTGAACCAGAGGGTGGAGGGCGATGGGGTGAGCTACGTCGACATCGACCACTATGGAGGGGCGAGAGAAGCCATGCGGTATCTCCTTGAGCAGGGTCACACCCGTATTGCCCACATTCGTGGTCCTCAGGGGCACCGCCATGCAGAAGAACGGTACCGGGCCTATCTTGATGCCCTCATTGAGCGGGGAATCCCTATTCGTCGGGAGTACATTGTGGAGGGGGATTTCCGTCGGCTGAGCGGGCGGGAAGCGATGGAGAGGCTCCTGGAAACCCGTCCTCTCCCTACTGCGGTTTTCTGTGCCAACGACAAAATGGCCATTGGGGCTTTGCAGGTAGCAAAGGAACGAGGTATTCGGGTCCATGAAGACCTTACCATCTTTGGCTTTGACGGCATTGAGGCGGTGAAGTACACGGATCCCCCAATCCCAACGGTGGAGCAACCCCTGGGAGAGCTGGGAAAGGTGGCGGCAGAGATCCTTGTAGAGAGGATTCAGGGAGGTGAGGGGAAGAGCGTGGTCCTTCCGTGTCGGCTTGTGGAGTGGAGTACCGTGTGAAGTCCCCAAAATGGGAGAGAAGGAGGGAGAATGATGAGGAAGGGGATTCTGGGAATTGCGGTGGTGCTTCTCGTACTTCTTGGAGGTCTTGCCCTCGCCCAGCTTCCGGGTGGGGTGCCAAGGGAAGAGACCCTCATCGTTGACCAGCTCACCGGCCGTGTCGGTACCCCAAGCAACTTCAACCTCTGGGCTGGCTGGCGCTGGCAGGACAGAGGCTTACAGCAACTCGTCTGTGAACCCCTCTGGACGGTGGACTACGCCACTGGAGAAATCATCCCGGGACTTGCTGCAGAGATGCCCATCTATAGCGAAGATTTTACGAAGATGACCATTAAACTCCGTCAGGGTGTCTCCTGGAGCGATGGAGTACCCTTCACCGCCGACGATGTGGTGTACACCATCGACCTTCACGTGAAGACTCCCGGGCTCCTCTACCACGGCCCTATGGCAGAATTCGTGGATAAGGTCTACAAGACCGATGACTCCACCGTAGTTGTGGAGCTCAAAAAGCCGAATTCCCGGTTCCATTCTCACTTTCTGGACCGCTGGGGATGCCTGCGCATCATGCCCAAGCACGTTTTTGAGAAGGTGGAAGATCCGGTCGCTTTTGAGTTCAACCCTCCCGTGGGTTGCGGTCCGTACGTTCTAAAGGACTACGATCCGGCAGGGTTCTGGACGCTGTGGGAACGACGGGGGGACTGGGAGAAGACCCCCACAGGGATGCTCTATGGAGAACCCAAACCAAAGTACGTCCTCTTCCAGGCCTTTGAGACTGAGGAAGCGAAGATTCTTGCCCAACTCCGGCATGAGCTGGATATGGCTCAGTATGCTCCTGAGGGCCTCCGGGTAGTCCTTGAAAAGAGCAATACTGCCCGGGCCTGGCGGAAAGACTGGCCCTGGGTGGTGAACATCGACCCCTGCATCACGGGTATCATGTTCAACAACATGGTGGAGCCGTACAACATCAAGGACGTGCGGTGGGCGCTGGTACTTGCCATCAACATGGTGGAGTACATGGCCACAGCCTTTGATTTCATGGCGCCGGTGAGCCCTATCCACCTTCCACCTGTTCCCGCCTATGTTGAGGCCTTCTTCAACCCCTTAGAGGAGTGGCTCAAGAACTTCGAACTTGATCTTGGGAATGGCGAAAAGTTCAAGCCCTATGATCCGGAAATCCCTGCAAAACTTGCCCAGGCAGCGAAAGAGCGAGGGTACCCTGTTCCTGAGGACCCCAAGGCCATTCGGGAAATCTTTGGCATGGGCTGGTGGAAGTATGCCCCGGAGGTTGCTGAGAAGCTCCTCAAAAAGCACGGCTTCACGAAAGGCGCCGATGGCAAGTGGTACCTCCCCAACGGTTCACCCTGGAAGATGACCATTGTCACCGATACGAATCCTGCGCACCATCACTACCGCAATGCCATGGCTGCTGCTGAGCAGTGGAGGAAATTCGGGATTGACGCTACGGTCAACGCCACCGAGGCCTTCAACAGCCTGCACCTTATGGGTGAGTTTGAGGTCGGTACCATGTGGCCAGCAGCGGAGCCCTGGGGTGTGGGTGTGGACCTCTCGAGGACCTTTGACGTCTGGCACTCAAGCCTTCTGACCCCCATTGGCCAGGCGGTAACCCTTGGTCCCGGTGGAGCCGCCCGGTGGTCTGATCCTCGACTGGATGAGCTTCTGAAGAAGATGGAAACCACAAACCCCTTCACCGAGGTTGAGGCTACCCGCCTTCTGGGTCTTGAGGCCCTCAAGGTTGTTGTCGAAGAGATGCCCACCATTCCCACCTACGGATACTGCGGTGCGGTGGCCTGGGACGAGTACTACTGGACGAACTACCCCGGAGCCGAGAACCCCTACTCGCAGCCGTACCAGCACTGGCCGAACTTCAAGTACATGCTGCCGTTTTTGAAGAGGGCGAAGGAGTGAATCTGTAGCGTTTTAGGGTCCCCCGGGGATCCCCGGGGGACCCTGGGGAGGTCAGGTATGCGATTCGTCCGGGATTACCTTGTTCCAAGGCTTGTGCAGTATGTGCTCGTTGTGTTCTGCGGTATTACCGCGGTGTTCTTCATTCCCCGCCTCACGGGTCAGGACCCGGTTCTGGAAATCATTGCTCAAATTCAGGCCCAGGGGGCTTCGCTGGATCCGTTGGCGGTGCGGAACCTCATGGAAACTCTGAAGGAGCTCTACGGCCTCAAGGGGAGCCTTTTCGAGCAGTACCTCACCATGTGGCGGCGGGTGTTCACTCTTGACTTTGGCCCCTCCTTCTTCCAGTTCCCCACACCAGTAGCACAGCTCCTTCGCATTTACCTCCCCTGGACCATAGGTCTTTTCGCCACCTCAACCGTTCTCTCATGGTTACTTGGCAATATCGTTGGCGGGATTGCCGGGTATTTCTCGGGGAAATCCTGGTCGAAAATCCTTGATGCCGTTATCATGGTCATTCGTCCTATCCCTCACTATATCTTCGGCGTGGTACTCCTCATTCTCTTCGCCTATGTGTGGCCTCTTTTCCCGGCTCGGGGTCCGAGCATTGGGCGAGGGGTGACCCTGAACCTTGAGCTTGTTCTTGCGATTCTCCGGGGATCCTTTCTTCCTGCTCTCACCCTGGTGATTCTCGGTGGGGTGGTCTGGTTCCAGCAGATGAAGCTCCTTGTGCAGAACGTGAAGCGGGAGGATTTCGTGGAATATGCCCGGGTGGGTGGGGTAAAGGAACGGCGGGTGGTTTTCCGCTATGTCCTCAAAAACGCCATGCTCCCCCAGGTGACGCAATTGGCCCTGGCCCTGGGGCAGGTCTTTAGCGGCGTCTTGATCGTGGAGATGGTCTTCTCGTATCCGGGGATGGGCCTCCTGCTTTATCGGGGAGTTACCCGGGGGGACTATAACCTCGTCATGGGTATCACCGTGCTTTCCATCCTCACCATCGCCACGGCCGTGCTCCTTTTAGACCTCCTCTACCCCCTTCTTGATCCCCGAATCCGGCACCGGTAGGTGAGACCATGGAGGCCCTGCGAGAACTCTTCAGAGACTACCGTTTCGCCGTAGGCTTTGTCATTTTTCTCTTTCTGGTGGTCCTGGCTTTTCTCTCCTTTGCTTCCCCTTACGACCCGATCCGCCAGCTCCAGGTTCCCCGGGACAGGCCCCCTTCCCGAGCCCATATCCTCGGGACCAATTCTAAAGGGCAGGACGTCTTCTGGGAGGCGACTTTCTCCATCCGGAATTCCCTCATCATTGCCCTCATTGCCGGGCTGGTTTCCCGGATTGTAGCGATTCTTGTGGGGTTTGTCGCCGGATACCGGGGAGGGACTCTCGATCGGGTTCTCATGGGACTGGCCGATGGGCTTCTGGTCATCCCTCTTTTCCTCATTCTCGTCATGGTGGCCATGCTCCTTCGGGGGAGCATGACCCTGGTGAATACAGGGCTTTTGCTCGCCTTCTTTGGATGGGCCTGGGATGCCCGCACCATACGATCCCAGATTCTGAGTCTGCGGGAACGGGAGTTTACGAAAACTTCAGTGCTCTCTGGGAATGGGACGATGAGTTTAGTCATCCGGGAGTACCTTCCCTTCACCACCCCCCTCATCTTCTCCACGCTCATCAACAACATTGCCTGGGCCATTGGCATGGAGATTGTCCTTGCTATTCTCGGTCTTGTGCGTCTTGAAATCCCGACCCTCGGGACCACACTCCAGTGGGCCATTACGTACCAGGCAATGCTCCTTGGACACTGGTGGTGGATTTCCACTCCTGTGGTGCTCACGATTCTCCTCCTTGTGGCCTTGTACTGGCTTTCTGTGAGTGTCAGCGAATACCTTGATCCCCGAATGCGAATTCAGCGGGTTGGAGCGCGATCCTGATGCTTCCGGTCATCAGAGCCGAAGACCTCCAGGCATTTTACGTCCTTGAGACCCTGCGGGGGAAGAAGGTTGTGAGAGCAGTAAACGGGGTGAGTCTCGTTATCCCCGAAAACACCGTATACGGCCTGGCCGGAGAGAGTGGTTGCGGGAAGACGACGCTTCTTAAGGTCCTTCTGGGGAACCTTGAGCCGCCCCTGCGGCACTTTGGAGGGCGGGTGCTGTACCGGGTCGACGGAGAATACCTTGATGCCCTTGCTCTCCCTGAGGGGAAACGGCAAAAACTCCGCTGGACCTACATCTCCTATATCCCCCAGGGGTCCATGAGCGTTTTCAATCCTGTGGCCAAACTCCGGACGACCTTCATGGATTTTTTGGAAAGCCATGTTTCGGGGAAAATGCGCCAGGAACTTCTGCGTCATGCCGAAGAACACCTCGAACGTTTGGGGCTTTCTCCAAAAATCCTCGAAGCGTATCCTCACCAGCTTTCAGGAGGCATGCGCCAGCGAGTGGCCATCGCCCTGGCGACGCTCCTGAATCCCCGGGTTATCCTTGCCGATGAGCCCACCACGGCTTTGGATGTTGTGGCCCAGCGGGCCGTGCTGCAGCTTCTTTCCGATATCCAGCGAAAGCTCCGCAACACCATTGTCCTTGTGACCCACGACATGGGGATTCACGCTACCGTGACCACCCGGATGGCCATCATGTATGCGGGGAGAATTGTGGAGGAAGGGTGGACCCAGGATATTTTCACCACTCCTCTGCACCCCTACACCCAGTACCTCATTCGCTCTCTTCCCCGCATTGGAGATAAACGCCTGCGGGAAAGTGCCCCGGGAAGCCCTCCCTCCCTTGCACAGCTTCCTCCGGGGTGCCCTTTTCACCCTCGCTGTCCTTTGGCCTTTGAACGCTGTCGTGAGGAGGTTCCTGAACTCGAGGAGGTTGGAGAGCAAAAGGTGGCCTGTTTCTTGAGGAGGGCAAGTCATGTCGTTACTTCTTGAGGTGCAGAACCTCACCAAGGTTTTTGCCTTAGGGAGTATTTTCTCCCGCCTTCGCCTCACAGCGGTGGACCGGGTTTCCTTTACCATTGAGGAAGGAGAAATCTTCACCCTCGCTGGGGAGAGCGGCTGTGGCAAGACCACCACTGCCCGGATGATTCTGGGTTTTGAGCCACCCACGGGGGGAACCATCCGTTACCGGGGGAAAGCCCTTGGGGAGTTCACGGACCGCAAGTCCTGGTTCCGGGAGGTCCAGGCAGTATTCCAGAATCCCTTCGAGACCTTCAATCCCCTGCGGAAGGTGGAGAGTTACTTCTTTGAGACGGTCTTTAATTTCAAACTCGCTGCCCAGAAAGATCAGGCCGAAAGGCTCATCGAAGAGAAGCTCCAGGCAGTAGGACTTTCCCTTGAGGAAATTGAGGGGAAATACCCCAGCGAGTTCTCCGGAGGACAGCTCCAGCGGGCTTCCATCGCCCGGGCTCTCCTGACGAATCCGTCCCTTCTTGTTGCCGATGAGCCGGTCTCCATGGTCGATGCGTCGCTACGCATGTCCATCGTGAACCTCTTCCGCAAGCTCTGCGATGCGTTTGCGGTGAGCGTTCTCTACATCACCCACGATCTGGCTACGGCGTACTACGTGAGCGACCGCATTGCCGTGATGTTCCGGGGCAACATCGTGGAGATGGGGAAAGTGGAAGAGGTCCTTGGTAACCCCAGACACCCCTACACGAGGCTCCTTCTTGAGTCCATCCCGGAACCGGATCCGGCAAAGCGACTTGAGGAACGGATTGTCTTCCTCGAGGAACGGGAGGAATACCTCAGGGCAGGATGTAAGTTCGCCGGAAGGTGCCCCGAGGCCTGGGAACTCTGCGGCCGGGAGGCGCCGCAGGAAGTCGAGGTCGACGGGGTTCTTGTGCGGTGCCACAAATGGGCAAAATGAAGGAAGGAGGAGAAGCTAATGCAAGAGGGTATGGCGCTAGTAAATGAGCTCCTTTCCCGTATGACCCTTGAGGAGAAGGTGGCCCAGCTCTGTGCGGTGCATGCGAACAGGCTCCTTGAGGGGAAAAAATTTTCCGAGGAGAAGGCGAGGACCGTTCTTGCTCATGGTATCGGTCAAATCACCCGCCTTCTGGGGACTCCGGATCTTGATCCGGAGGAGGCTGTAGAACTTGGGAACGCCATCCAGCGTTTCCTCAAAGAAAAGACGCGACTTGGCATCCCGGCGATGATTCACGAGGAATGCCTCAGCGGACTCCTGTGCAAAAGAGCGACTGTCTTCCCCCAGGCCATTGGTCTTGCCAGCACTTTCAACCCGGAACTCGTGCAGAGGGTCACCACTGCCATCCGGAAGACCATGCGGGCTCTTGGCGTACACCAGGGTCTTGCTCCGGTCCTTGACATTCCCCGGGACCCTCGCTGGGGGAGGACTGAAGAGACCTTCGGAGAGGACCCCTATCTCGTTTCCCGGATGGCCTCCGCCTACATTCGGGGCCTTCAGGGAGAGGACCTTCGAGAGGGCATCGTCGCCACGGCGAAGCACTTCACGGCCTATGGTATCTCTGAGGGGGGACGGAACCTCGCTCCGGCAAAGGTTGGAGAGAGGGAGCTGCGAGAGGTCTTCCTCTTCCCCTTTGAGGTGGCCGTCCGTGAAGCGAAAGTGCGCTCGCTAATGAACGCCTACCACGAGATTGATGGTGTGCCCTGTGCGGCCTCGTCATTCCTCCTCACGAAGGTCTTACGGGAAGAGTGGGATTTTCAGGGGATTGTGGTCTCGGATTACGAGGCAGTCCGGATGCTTGCGACCTTCCACCATGTGGCAGAGAATGAGAAGGACGCCGCGGTTTTAGCCCTCCAGGCAGGAATTGATATCGAGCTTCCTGATGCCGATTGCTTCCCCCACCTTGTTGCCGCAGTGCGGGAGGGTTGCATTAGCGAAGAAGTGCTCAACGAAGCCGTTCGGAGAGTGCTCTTGGTGAAGTATGAGCTTGGGCTCCTTGAAGGTCTGCCCTTTGCCGATCCGGGGAATGTGGTACTCCTTGACCCCCCGGAGCATAGAGCGCTATCAAGAGAAGCTGCCCGGGCGTCACTGGTTCTCCTCAAAAACGATGGGGTTCTCCCCCTCAAGAAAGACCTCAGGACCCTTGCCGTCATCGGCCCCAATGCCCATGACCCCATCAACCTCCACGGGGACTACAGCTTCACCACCCATGTTCCCAGCGTCCTCGCCTGGAAGGGAAGGGAAGCCCGCTGGGAGGTGGCCGTTCCCACCGTGACGGTCCTTGAGGGAATAAAGGCGAAGGTTTCTCCAAAAACCCAGGTCTTCTACGCCCGGGGATGCGGCCTGACCGAGTCTTCGGAAAAAGACCTTCGGGAGGCTCTGGAAATTGCTCAGAAAGCCGAGGTCATTGTCGCCGTTTTAGGTGAGCGGAGCGGGCTCTTCCGCCAGTCCCTTTCCGGAGAGGGAAGTGACCGTGTAGACCTTGCGCTCCCGGAAGCACAACGGAACCTCCTCAAGGCCCTGCATGAACTCGGGAAGCCCATCGTCCTCGTCCTGGTGAATGGAAGGCCTCTTGAGCTTTCGTGGGAACACGAACATATTCCCGCTATTCTTGAGGCCTGGTACCCCGGGGAGGAGGGAGGCAATGCCATTGCCGATGTCCTTTTTGGGGATTACAATCCTTCGGGGAGACTTCCCATCTCCTTCCCGAAAGCTTCAGGACAGGTCCCGGTGTACTACAACCGCAAGCCCACCTCCTTCAGTGAGTACGTCACGGTGGATGCAGAACCCCTTTTCCCCTTCGGGCATGGCCTGAGTTATACGACCTTTGCGTACCGGGACCTTAGAATCACTCCTGAGAAGGTCAGGGGCCTTGAACCGGTGACGGTGCAGTGTACGGTGGAGAATACGGGGACTCGTGAGGGTGAAGAAGTGGTGCAACTCTACCTCAGGGACAAAGTGGCTTCCTGTGTGCGGCCGCGGCAGGAACTCAAAGGCTTTGTGAAAATCCGCCTTGCCCCTGGTGAGAAGAAGACAGTGGCCTTCACCCTCTTTCCGGAACAGCTTGCCTTTTATGATGCCCACATGCGCTTTGTGGTGGAGCCTGGGACCTTCGAGGTCATGGTCGGCGCATCGTCCCGGGATATCCGGCTTTCGGGGACTTTTGAGGTCCTCGAGGAGCGGGTCATTCCAAAGTACCGCCATTTTGCCAGCGAAGTCACCGTGGAGTGAGGGCTTTCCCGTGCGGTTTCTGGGTGTTCACCACGTGGCGCTTGTGACAAAAAATATGGAGGAGAGCCTGCGGTTTTACCGGGATCTCCTCGGATGCACCCTCCTTGAGCGGTTCTTCGACGAGGGGGAGCGGGCCGACATCGCCTTTCTCTCTCTGGGGAATACGCTCCTTGAGCTCCTTGCTCCGGAGAACCCGGAAGGGTTAGTGAACCCTTCTGGGTTCCACCTCGCCCTCTGGGTGGATGATGTCACATCGGTCTTCGAGTTTTTGAAAACCCAGGGTGTGCCTGTACTCCTTCCTCCCACCGAAAGCCACGGGTTCCACTACGCCTACTTTTCCGGCCCCATGGGGGAAGTGGTGGAGATTGTGAAGCGGCAGTAAGCACGGGGCCACCGCAAAGGTGGCCCTGTGCCCGTAATGCTCTCCTTTCTCCTGGGGTCTTCTGAGAAAAGCCACCCTAGGCCGAGAAATATGATATGGTATGGTAAGAAGGGGCTTTGCCTTCCTTTCCGTACACGGTACAATGGAGGAGAATCCGCTGTTTCGAAGGGGGGTTTTCGGGGATGAAGCAAGTTTTCCTGTGGGTAGTCATTGTGCTTTTGGTGTTCTCGTCCTGGGCTTTCGCGGCACCGAAAAAAATCGGGCTCATTCTCGCCACGGGGGGTCTTGGGGATAAGTCGTTCAACGACATTTCCTACGCCGGGGCGCTCAGGGCAAGCGAAGAACTTAAGGTGGAACTCGATTACGTAGAGCCCAAGGCCATTGCCGAGTACGAAGGCTACCAGCGGGATTTTGCTTCCTCAGGGGAGTACGAAATCATCGTCTGCATCGGCTTTGACCAGGCCGATGCCTTGAACAAAATCGCCCAGGAGTTCCCAGAACAGAAGTTCGCCATCGTGGATATGGTGGTGAACCAGCCCAACGTGGCCTCGCTCCTTTTCAAGGCTAATGAAGGAGGATTCCTTCTGGGTATTGCCGCGGCGTACATGACGAAAACCGGGAAAATCGGCATTGTGGGCGGCATGGACATCCCCCTCATCCGCGATTTCTTCCTGGGGTTTGAGGAGGGGGTGAAATGGGCGAATACGGGAGCGGTGGTCCTCCCCACGGTGTACGTCGGCGGGTGGGCTGATCCGACCAAGGGGAAAGAGCTCGCCCTTTCCCTCATCGACCAGGGGTGTGACGTCATCTGGGCGGCAGCAGGAAAAAGCGGTCTTGGGGCTTTAGAGGCGGCGAAAGAGCGTGGGGTGTACGCCATGGGCGTGGACGCCTGCCAGTGTTACCTGGGCGGGCACATCTTTGCCAGCCTCACGAAACGTGTGGACGTCGCAGTGTACGAGACGATCAAGGCAGCCTTTGCGGGGACCTTCCAGGGAGGTGTTTTTGAGAAGGGGGTTGCGGAAGGGTGGATTGGCAACTGTCGCTTCCCCGAAGAGGAGCCCTTCTGGGAGGAGCGGTTTGGCTTCAAGCACGCGGTGGAACTTCCCAAAGAGGCAGTGGAGAAGATGCTCGAAGCCCGGGAGAAAATAGCGAAAGGAGAACTCCGGGTTCCCCGACCGCCGGAATTTGGTGGATGAGGTATGGTGGTGCTCTCGGTCCGGGGCCTCACCAAGCGCTTTGGTGAGGTTGTGGCCAACGACCACATTGACCTCGACGTCGAAGAGGGGGAAATCCACGGGCTTTTGGGAGAGAACGGGGCGGGAAAGTCCGTTCTCTCAAGCTGCATTTACGGGCTGTACCGCCCCGATGAAGGGCGCATCTTCCTCCGGGGGCATGAAGTCCACATTGCAAGCCCTTTCGATGCCATTCGCCTTGGCATCGGCATGGTCCACCAGCACCTGACGCTTGTCCCGCACCTTCGGGTGTGGGAGAACATCGTCCTGGGGCGGGAACCCCGCCGGGGTCTCCGGGTAGACCGGGTTCGAGCCTTCGCCGAGGTTGAGCGGTTGCTTGAGGAGACGGGCTTTCGCCTGGACCTTGCGAAGAACGCCGGAGAGTTGCCGATTGGGGTGCAGCAGCGAGTGGAAATCCTCAAGGTACTTTTCCGGGGGGCTGAGATCCTCATTCTCGATGAGCCCACGGCGGTTTTGACTCCCCAGGAGGTTGACCAGCTCATCGAAACCCTCCATCGCCTGAAGGCCCAGGGGAAAACGATTATTTTCATCTCCCACAAGCTCCGGGAAATCTTTGCCCTCTGCGACCGGGTGACGGTCCTGCGCCGGGGGAAGAAAGTGGGCACGCTTCCGGTTTCTTCGGCCACTCCCCAAATGCTTGCGGAGATGATGGTGGGACGGAAGGTCTTTTTTGAGTTTCCACGGGAGCGCCTTGCGAAAGAAGAGGTGCTTTTCGAGCTTTCCCATGTGTTCACCGACCCCCCTGGAGTACCCCTTCAGGACGTTTCCCTCAAGGTCCACGCAGGAGAAATCCTCGGAATTGCCGGGGTTGAGGGGAACGGTCAGTCAGAACTCGCCGAAGTGGTGGTGGGTTTGCGAAAACCCAAAAAGGGAAAGGTGATTTTCCGGGGGAGGGACGTCACGGCGATTCCTCCAAAGGGACGAATCCTCCAGGGAATGGCCCACATTCCTGAGGACCGCCACCGCCGGGGGGTCATTCTGGACTTTTCTGTCAAGGAGAACCTGCTCCTTGGGTTTGAAACGGAGCCTCCTTTCCGGAAAGGGCGGATGACCCTGGATTTTGCCCGTATTCGGGATTTTGCCCGCCAGAAGATTCAGGAGTTCAGCATCGTTACCCCAAGTGAGGACACGCCGCTACGTTTTTTGAGCGGTGGCAACCAGCAGAAGGTTGTGGTCGCCCGGGAACTGGCTTTCCACCCCCTTTTCGTCCTGGCCTGTCAGCCCACCCGGGGGCTGGATGTCGCCGCCACCGAGTACCTCCGCCACATCCTCCTTGGGGTAAAGCGCGAGGGGAAGGGGGTATTGCTCATTTCTGCTGACCTTGACGAAGTACGGGCGTTGAGCGACAGGGTCCTTGTGATGTACGAGGGGCGTATCGCTGGTGAACTCTCTCCAGAAAGCGACGAGTACCAGTTTGGGCTCCTCATGGGAGGGAAGGCACTCCATGAGGCTTAGATTGACCGTCCCTGTGGAGCTTTTCGCCATTGGTCTTGCCTTCCTTCTGGGGATGCTGGTGCTTTTCCTCACCGGATACCCTCCGTTTTCGGCACTCTGGGCCCTTTTTCGGGGAGCTTTCGGGACGCGAAACGCCATCGGACAGACCCTCACCCAGGCCACGCCCATTCTCTTCACCTCTCTGGCCTTTCTTTTGGCTTTTCGCTCGGGGATTTTCAATATCGGCATTGAAGGACAGTTCCTCATCGGGGCTTTCACCGCCGCCCTCTTTGGGATTTCCTTCCGGGGTCTGCCCTTTCCCCTGCATGCGATTCTTGCCCTCTTTTCTGGAGGTTTCGGAGGTGCGGTGTACGCCCTCTTTCCGGCGCTCCTTAAGGTGTACCTTGGGGCCCATGAGGTCATCACCACCATGATGTTGAGCTATGTGGCGCTCTACCTCACGAGTTACTTTGTGAATTACCCCCTGAAGGCTCCGGGGTGGGTGGCGCAGACTGAACCTGTTGCCCCTTCGGCACGACTTCCACGGATTCTCCCTCCAACGCAGCTTTCCCTTGCCTTTCCCATTGCCCTGGGGCTGGCGTTTCTCGTTCTATGGTTCCTCGAGCGAACCGTTCCCGGCTTCAGCATCCGGGCGGTGGGTGCAAACCCTGAGGCCTCGGAGAACCGGGGGATTTCCGTGCGGAAGTACCAGATTCTCGCCTTTGTCCTGAGCGGATTCATCGCCGGTGTCGGGGGAGGGGGAGAGATCCTTGGGGTCCATGGGCGATTTGTGGATGGATTCTCCCCGGGGTACGGATGGGATGGGATTGCGGTGAGCCTTGTGGGACGGCTCCATCCCCTGGGATGTATCTTTGCCTCGCTCCTTTTTGGGATGCTCCGGGCAGGGGGCATGACCATGACCCGGGTGACCAAGGTCCCTCTTGACCTTTCGCTCATTATCCAGGCTTTGGTGATTCTCCTTGTAGCGGCGCCCGTTCTCATCGAGCAGCTCCTTACCCGCCGCAGGAAACCCCGCAGGAGCGAGGTGTAGCGCATGAGCCTCTCGCAAATCATCAACCTGAGTCTCTTTCAGGCTCAGCTCCGGATGGCAACGCCCATCCTCTTTGCCGCTTTGGGGGGACTCCTCTGTGAGCGGGTGGGGGTGGTGAATATCGGTCTTGAGGGCATCATGCTCACCTCGGCGTTCTTTGGAGTGCTTGTGACCTACTTCACCTCTTCCCCGCTTCTGGGATTCCTGGGGGGCCTGGCTTCGGGATTCCTCTGGGGGCTTGTCATTGCCGTTCTGACCGTGCGCTTTTTCGGGAACCAGATTGTGGTGGGAACAGGGGTCAACGTTTTTGGCCTTGGGCTCAGCGCCTTCCTTTCCCAGAAAATCTGGGGTTCCCGGGGGGCTTCGGAAGCCGTTTCGGGATTCGCCCCTCTTCGCAGTGACCTTCTTGCCCGTCTCCCCTATCTTGGGCCGGTTCTCAACGAGCACACCTTCCTGGTGTACCTCGCCATAGCCCTCGTCTTCGTCCTCCACTTTTTCCTCTTTGCCACCCCCTGGGGGCTGCGCCTGCGGGCGGTGGGCGAAAATCCCCAGGCAGCGGACACCGCAGGGATTAACGTTTTCCGCTACAAGACCCTTGGGGTTGTGGCCGGGTCTTTAGTGGCGAGTCTCGGAGGCGTGTTCCTCTCCCTGGGACATCTCAATTTCTTCGCCTGGGGAATGACGAGCGGTCGGGGATTCATCGGCCTTGCGGCGATGATTTTCGGGAAGTGGACCCCTCTGGGGTGTCTTTTGAGTAGCCTCCTCTTTGGGTTTGCTGACGCCCTGCAGATGCGCCTGCAGGCCCTTGGTGTCCTTCCCTCCCAGATTATCCTCCTCATCCCCTACCTTGTGACCATTCTCGTCCTTTCGGGCTTTGTGGGGAGGGCAGTGCCTCCGGCTCGGTATGAACCATACCGGAAGGAATAGCCACTCGTATCTTGCCGTCTTTCGAGAAGCTCTTAAGAGGGAGCGGGAAGCGCAGATTGCAGTCATGCGACAGGAAATCCGCACCCTCTCTCCTGAAGCGCGGGAACGAAAGGGGCGGGCGCTCCTTGGCCTTTCGGGGAAATACGTGGGGCGGGAGGTTGGGGGGTTTCACCTTGTCCGTTTCGGGCGGGAGAGGGAGTTCGGGGAAACCGAGATTCGGGTTGGCGATGTGGTCCTCGTGAGCCACGGGAGAGAGCCTCTACGGAGCGGCATCGAGGGGACGGTGACGGAAATCACCCCCCGTGCCATCACCGTGGCTTTTCCGGATTTCCCTCCCCCATGGGTCGAGCGGCGGAATCTCCGGATTGACCTCTACGTCAACGACGTTGCTTTCCGGAGAATGGAGGAAGCCCTGACCCGCTTTGCTCGAGTGTCCCCGGAAGTGTACCCGCTCAAAAAGGTCCTCCTTGGAGAAGATGACGGGGTTTCAGTTGCACCACTTGGTGAGGTGACCTTTGCCGACCGGGACCTCAATCCCTCCCAGCAGGAGGCGGTCCGGAAAGCCCTTGCGGAACCCCTGCTTTTCCTCGTCCATGGCCCTCCGGGGACAGGGAAAACCCGGACCATCCTGGAGTACATCCTCCAGGAGGTGCGACAAGGCAAAAAGGTCCTGGCCACGGCCGACTCCAACACGGCCTGCGACAATCTCCTCCTTGGGCTTGTGGAGCGGGGGTCAGGGTAGTGCGGGTTGGCCATCCGGCGAGGGCGGAGCGAACACTCCTCAACCACACCCTGTTCGCCCTGGTGGAGAGCCGCCCCATATACCGCAGGGTGGCGGAGCTCTGGGAGAAAGTGCAGGCGCTGAAGAAGGAACGAGACCGGTACCTTCGGCCCTCACCGCAGTGGCGGCGGGGGATGAGCGATGAGGAAATCCGCTCCTGTGCTTCTTCGGGTGTGTCGAAGCGCGGGGTGCCACAGGAGAAGATGCGTTCCATGGCGTTTTGGATGACGCTCAATGAAAAAATGGGAGAGCTTGCGGAAGAAGCCAGACGTCTTGAGCGAATGGCCATCCAGGAGGTTCTTCAAGAGGCAGAGGTTGTGGTGAGCACCAACATTGGCGCCGGGAGTGAGTTCCTCGAGGGTATATCCTTTGATGTTGTCGTTGTGGATGAGGGCTCCCAGGCCACGGAACCCTCCGCCCTGGTGGCTGTGGTGAAAGGACAGAAACTCGTCATGAGCGGGGACCACAAGCAACTCCCGCCCACCATTCTCAGCCTCGAGGCACAGCCAGTTCTCTCACGGACACTCTTTGAGCGGCTCATAGAAATCTACCCGCAGCATTCTGCTTTCCTGAACGTCCAGTACCGGATGCACGAGGACATCATGGCCTTTCCCAACGAGAAGTTCTACGGCGGGCGGCTTGTGGCAGCTTTCAATGTTGCCCGGAGGACACTACAGGATCTCGGCATCACGATGCGGGAGGGGGTCCGTCACCGGGAGGCAGTAGACCCAGGAAAGCCCCTCGTCTTCCTCGATACCGCGCTCTGCGAGAACCGCTTTGAGCAGCAGTTTCCGGGGTCTTTTTCGTTCTGGAATCCCCTTGAGGTTCGCCTGGTGAGGGAAATCGTGGAGGACCTTTTGCTTTTGGGAGTTCCGGAGGAGGCGATTGGGGTGATCACCCCCTACGATGACCAGGTGAATGAGATCAGTAAAGTCCTTTCTCCATCCATCCGGGTGAGCACCGTGGATGGTTTCCAGGGACGGGAGAAAGAGGTCATCATTCTGTCCTTTGTCCGGAGTAATCCCAGAGGGGAAATCGGGTTTCTTGCTGACACCCGGCGGCTCAACGTTGCGCTGACCCGGGCCCGTGCCAAACTCATCGCCATCGGTGACGGCAAAACCCTCTCCCATCACGAGCTCTACCGGGATTTCATCGCCTTCGCGCGCCGGAGAGGCCTGTACCTTTCCCTCACCCTTTGACCGCTCCGGCGGTGAGCCCCTCGACGATGCGCCGCTCCGAGAGCACCACGAAAGCCACAAGGGGTAGTGTGGTGAGGACGGTGGCTGCAGAAATCTGGTCCCAGGGGATTTCGTACTGGGAAGCTCCAGAAAGCATAGCAATGCCCACGGGGACTGTTCGGGATGTGGCGCGGGTCATGAAGACCGTACGTTGGTGGCGGAAGGACCTTCCTGCATCTCAACGTCAATATTGGGGTGGAGTTTCTCAAACTGTTCGATGAGAACTTTCCATCCCCCTCCGAAGTCGGTCTCAAAAAGCCACCGGATGGTGACCTTTTCCTGGGTCGCACCCAGGCTCACAAGCCCAAATACCAGGATCAGCGCAACACCGACGGCAAACCATAACCTCCGCATGTTCCTTTCCTCCTTCCAAGAGGTTTTTTGTTGTGCTCTGGAGAGAACTCATCCTCTCTAACGCACCACCTCCTCAGTGGAGTTTGAACGCCAGGTACGGGTCGAAAGCGGTGAGGTATTCCTCAAGGAGCTTCCGTGCCACCTCGAGGTCGTCAATCATGGGGTCAAGCGCCAGAGCTTCCAGGGCGAGTTTTCTATCCTCTTCAACGATAGCCCGTACCATGAGCTCTGTAATAAGAATTTGCCTTCGGCACAGTTCTGCGATGGGTTCGGGGAGTTTCCCTCCCCCAAGCCCCACCGGTCCCTCGCTTCCCAAAAGCGCCGGAACCTCCACAATGGCCCCTTCAGGGAGATTGGGAATGTAGCCAGAATTTGCGATGTTCACCGCTTCTTCATAGGAATTGAGGTTCCGGAGGATTCCGGCGATGATGAACTCTCCCCGTTCAGTCTCAAGCTCTTCAAAGCGGGAGAGAGGGGTCTCACCCTGTATGGCTCGTTCAATCTCCTCCCACATCCTTTCCCGCCCCCGCTTTGCCCACTCGAAATCGTACATCTGGATGTCGTAACGTTCCCAGGTTTTGCGGTGGACGTTGTGGGTGTAGGGGAGGTACTCGCAGAGGTGGCAGTCTCCGGGAACGGGTAAAAGCCCGAAAACTTCAAAGACCTCCATGGTGAGAGGCTCGAAAGAAGGCAGGGTTTTCCGAATTTTGGGGACACGCTCTCGGATTTCCGGGTAGATGTCCTTCCCTGTTTCCCGCTCGGTCACCGAGAGCATCCAGGTGAAGTGGTTGAGACCAAAGGCACGGATGACGAATCGTTCCCGGGCCTTTTTGCTCATGAGACGGAAGAGAGCAATGGACTGGTCGTTCCAGCGGAAGTTGAAGTCTTTAGGGATTTTGAGTCCGAGTTCTTCGGCAAAGAGCCCGGCAAGGATAAAGTACCCGAACTGAATCTGGTGACAGATGCCGATGGTTTTAATCTTGGTGTACCGTGCTGCAGCAGTACAGATTTTGGGAACGGGATTCGTGAAATTGAGAAGCCAGGCATTCGGGCAGTACTTCTCCATGTCCCGGAGGATGGGCATGATGACGGAGAGGTTTCTCGCCGTGTGGGCGAAAGACCCCGGTCCTCCATTTTCGGCATAGTGGTTGATGCCGTATTTCAGGGCGATTTCCCGGTCAAGCTTCCAGCACTCTTCCCGGTCCACCGCTATGGAAAGGATGACAAAATCCGCTCCCTCCAGAGCTTCCTCGCGATTCGTGGAGCTTCGAATCCGGGCCTCTGCGGAAAGATTGGCGTTGAGTTTTTCTGCCAGGGCGTGGATTTTCTCTAAACCCTGGGCGTTGATATCGTGGAGGAAGAGCTCCACCCCCCGGAGATTCGGGTTTTTGAGAATACCCACGATCGTTGGGGGTCCGAATACTGCGCTGCCGGCGCCAATAACCGTGATTTTGGTCTGTGAGCTCAAGGCTTTTCCTCCTTTCTTCTTGGAGCAGTGGAGGCCTTCGCCGATAGAGAGACTTCCTCAATGGAGCAGGGCTCCACGTTGTGCCCCTGGATGAGGCGGATGAGGAGTTCCACCAGCCGTTTCCCGATGATTTTTTTGGGGAGATCAACGGAAGTGAGGGGTGGCTGGGTGAAGCGGGTCACGTAGGTGTTGTCGAATCCCACAACGGAGAGTTCCCGAGGGATGTCTATCCCCAGGTCCTGGGCGGCCTTCAGAATCCCTAGGGCTGCGGGGTCGTTGTGGGTGAAAACGGCGGTGACGTTGCCCTGTGCTCTTCTCAGGAATTCTCTCCCGAAACGGTAGGCTTCCTCGAAAGTGAGGCGCATTTCCACCATGAGTTGCGGATTGGGGGCAAGGCCCCACTCGTTGAGGGCTTCCACGTACCCCTCGAACCTTTCCCGAAAGAGCGAAAACTTTGCAGGTCCACCAAGGCAGAGAATGTCCAGGTGACCGAGCTCTAAGAGGTGCTTTGTGGCAAGGTATGCTCCTTCTTTATCAGGGAGGAATACGCTCGTTGAGAAGGGGACGTCAAAACTTCCTCCCAGGAAAACCATGGGGAGCTTTGTGGAGAAAGCTTTTTTGAGGCAAGCAATCCCAAGCCGTGTGGCCACAATGAGACCATCGACGGACTTCTCTTCAAGGTCCCGCAGGTACAGGAGGTCCGAGCCCCGCTCGATGGAGTGGAGGAGGAGAAGGTGGTACCCCATGCTCCGGGCCGTGGCCTCAGCAGCGGCAAAAACCTCGGTGAAGAAAGGGTTGAATATGTCGTCGATGAGCATGGCGATGAGCTGAGAAGACCTCTTTCGGGTGGGAAGTCGGGGTTCAACTCCCAGGGCTTCCATGGCCTCGAGGACCCGCTTTTTGAGCTCGGTACTCACCGGGCGGGTACCGTTGAGGACATGGGATACCGTGGTGATGGAAACACCAGCCCTCTGGGCGATTTCCTTCAGGGTAGCCATCTTTTCCCTTCTTTGGCAATTTTTTAATTTTGCGCAAATTTTACAAAAACGAGGGACCCCTGTCAAGGGTCCTTTCGGGGATGGAGAGGATTTTCAGAGAGGCTCAAGGAGGCACAGATTCACAAGGATTCCGGTGAATTCGGCGATTTCTCGGAAGAGGGGTTCGAGGATATCCAGAGCTGCGTTGGTGCAGATGGTTGTATCGTAGGGGAGAATGGACATGAGCTCGTCCCCCACGTACACCGAGTGCCCCTCTTTCCGCCAGTTTTGTATGGCCACCATCTCTATGGAAACGAGAATCGCCAGGGGGTAATCGGGAAGACCGGGGTCCAGATCCTCGATGCCAAAGTTCCCGTAGTCAATCTGGTGGGCGCTCAGTACGGTGCTTGTGGGGTTATTCCCCACTACCAGAGTCCGGAGTTTTCGCAACGCTTCGTCGCACCTTTGGGGGCTATTTCCCTCAAGGGCGGTGATAGCTTCTTTCATCAGTTCTTTGGCTTTTCGGAGAAGTAGGTCGATCTGCTGGAGGGTGAGATCGTTTTCTCCCAGGTGCTTCAGGAGGACCACCTTGTAGACTTCACTCACCGAGGTTCCCAGAATAGCGGGGAATTCTGTGGCCCACTGGTACGCATCGTAGAGAGTGGTTAAAAGCCCGATTGTTTCCGAAACCGCTTCGGAGGTAAGAAGGCCGAGAATTCTCAGGATAACTCCTTCCTGGTTTTCCAGGTACTGTTCCACCACCGTGGAAAGGGTATCCTGGATGAGGCTGTCGGGGGAAGGTCCGAAGATGGAGAGAGCGTTGATGCCGTAGTTCAAAGCAGGTAAAGAGGCGTTCACCACATCGGCTTTGAGTCCCGCAAGGTATTCCCGGATTCGCTTGGCGCAGTAAAAAATGTTGCTCTCCTCCGCTTTGTTCACCTCGTCTTTGAGGCCAAAGAGTAGTGAGGCCCGAAGCGCCACCTGGGGGTAGGTGGACCAGTGAGCGGGAAAGATCCAGATCCATTTTTCGGTTTGCGAGTTTCCGCTGAAAACCTTCACTTTGAAGCGCTGCGGAGGGGTGAGGTTTGAGGTTTCGAATTTCACGCCCCATTCGTTCTCGGGAATATAGGGGACCACGCGTTTCTTCCCCGAAGGGTTCTGCCGGCCCAAAAGCACCCCGTTCTCTCGGTACACCGCCATCGCTTTCGTCCCGTCGCCGCAGGTGAAGTAGAACTCTGCCACCCCTGCAGGTACGATGAAGACGGTCTTACTGAGCTCCGTGAGGTTATAGGAGTTCCGCTCGCTTTCTACCAGGATTCCGGCAGGATAAGTGGAGGTGAGGGGTTTGAATTCCCCATAGGTTTTATGATCGGCTTCATCGAGCGCCAGCCAGCGGTCGGGGAGGAAAAACCATTCCTTCCCTGTGGCGGTATCTTTCACCGTAAGGCCCAGCACGTACCACCCGGGGCGGCTTCCGGAGTTATCGTGGAGGAGGGCAATATGGTCGAGGTTTTCTATTTTCCGCCCCTCGAGGAAGAAGCGGTCCTTTTCCCCGTTCGAAGGGATTGAGGGGTGAGGTAAGCTCCATCACCCCGGAGCCATAGACCACTCCTTCGCGTTCTTTCTTTTCATAGAGCGCCAGGAACACCCGGGCATCGGTTCCTGCGCCTTCGCAATCTCCAGTGAGCACTTCCACTTCGTAGGAAACCTTTGGCGGTTGCACAAACGCAGGAGGGATGGTGACGTGGCGTCCGCCGATATCTCTTGTCGCATCCACAGCCACTTCTCTTTCGATGCGGCTTGTGGTTTTTCGATCATCCTGTACCTCAAGGGTTACCGGGATGATACCGGACGCATTGAAAGCGCGGGCGAGTTTCAAAGCGTGGGTATCGGGAAAGGCAGAACCCCCCGACCACCACCAGTAATCGGTGATGACCCCATCGGGATCGCTTGAGGGGCTGGCGTCGAACGTGGTGATTCTACAATGGGACATTTCGTCATCCCCAAGCACAAAATCAGCTCGGGGAGGCTGGTTTTCCGGAAGCCGCAGCTCATAGTACTGCGGGTTGTAGCGAAAAACATCCTGGTCTTTGGGGGTGTTCTCGGGGAAAAGATTTCGATTACACCTTCTGTGCGGAGCTCCGGGGCAAAGACATTTGCAAACTGGGGTTCCAGCTTTCCTTCCCGTAAGATAGAACCGACCTGTACCGGGAAGACCCGCATGGGAGTTTCCCAGATAAGCCGCAGTTTCAGGGGTTTTCCGGGGACACCCGGGGCGATGTTTCCCACAAGAAGCACCCGACCCGATCCTTCAGCCTTCATGGTGAGTTCCGGGGTGATATCCCGTCCTTGCCGGTCCTCAATCCGGAGGCACTGCACGACTTCCTGGGCAGAAAGCAATTTCCCCCCTGCGGGGTCGTAGATTCCCAGCCGGAAGGCATAGCGGGGTGAGATGGGAAGGAGTGTCCCGAAGGGCGCTTCGGCGATTCCCCGAGAAGAGGAAACCCGGAGTATCCCCTTTAAGGGGAGGTCGTAGCCGCGAAAGTGGGGAGAAACGTCGGGATTCTCTGCGGTAATCCGGACGGTGAAGGAGAGTTTTCCGGAAAGTCGCTTACCCTTCCCGATCCTTTCGGGGAAGGGATCGCCGTGGAAGAAGGAGAGGTTTTTCATTTCGGTGAGCTCAAAAGAAAGGTCGGAAATATCGGCGAAAGAGCTGTTACGCAGGATCCAGGAGGCCACGAGATACTCCCCTTCATACCAGGTTTCAACTTCGAGCGTAAGGGGATTGGGGAAGGGAACCACCTCCATGGGGAAGGTGCGTTGCGCCGGTCCCAGAGAAGCGAAAAGGGCAACTTCTCTGGGATTTCCCTCGGGAAGAGTCGGGGTGTACCACTCGTAGGTGGCTTTCTCTCTCTTCTGCACCGGTCCCTCGCCGGCGGTTACCCGAAGGGCTGCTTCAAGCCCCGGAGGGGTACGGAAACGGAGTTCGGTGGCAAGGTCTTCGAAAACCTGGTACAAATGCGCTCCGTGAGGGGATACCGAGACAAGCTCTACCGGAAGCGGCCAGCTCTCTCCGGTAACATCGAAGCATAAAAGGGACGGTTGTTCTATCCCTCCTTCGATATTGAGGCGGTTGGCAAAGAACGCGAAAACCTTCCCGGCGTGGGTGATAACGCTTGAAGGGTAGGAGAGGTCGGGTTCAAAGCCTTCGCCGAAAGCGTAAACCCCCGTAATTTCCCCCTCAGGGAGCTGATAGCGCAGGAAAAGCTCCCGGCGGAAAAGGAGGAGTTCCCGCCCTTCCACAAAATGGGGCCAGAAGGTGCTGGGAAGATTGGGCTCAAGCGTAGTCTTGCGGAGTAACTCCCCCGGGAAGAGAAAATCCGAAGGGCGATGGTATCCGGGGTTTCCTCCTCTATAACCGCCACCGAGGTGTTGGTGAGAAAAGCCCCGAAAATTTTCGCTAAGTGGGGTTTGAACCTCCCCAAAAGGGTGGCGTTCCCTTCGTAATCCACCACGAAAACCGCAAAGGGTGTTTTTTCTCCGGGAGCGCTCTCTTCGGCGATGGCAAGGAGCATTTTCTCCCCCAAGCGATCGAAGAGGAAAAGCGGTGATTTCGAAGCTTCCCGAGCCGCAATCCCCAGTGAGGCGAGGGGAATTTTCCAGAGGGCCTGCGTTCGGTATCGAGGAACTCAAGGAAACCCCCGGCATCCCTTTCTTCCCAGTGTAAAACGGGAAGGGGGGCATCGAGATAGGCGTACTGCGGAAAAGTCCCCTGCCCAGGACGATAGAGGGTGTAGGAACCCCGACCGAGGGAAGGGCAGGGGGAAACTTCCCTATCTTGCGCTACGAAAGCGAGGTAGCCAGCGAAGTTGTTCCCCTTATCCCTGGTGGGTATAAAAATGCGGTTTCCAACTGCGAAAACCGGATGCGGTGCGGCTTGAGCTTCCTGCGCCAAAAGGCACTCTCCGGTTTCAGGGTCGAAGACCTTGACGATCCCCCGGTCTTCGGTAACCAGAAACCCCCCTTCGGTGATAGGAACCAGTTTTCCAGGGAAAGAAAGCTCCCTACCGCTTTGCGGTGCGAGCGCGAACACCTGAGGGGTGCTACCGAGGTAGAAGAAAACGTATCCCTTTCGCACCGCATGCACCACACATTTCTCGGGGTACTCCTTTTCAAAGAGCACCCTCCCATTCTCAAGATCCACGGCTACAAGCACCCGTTCGCGCACCGAAAAGGCGAGGAGCTTCTCATCCCGGAAAGGACCACTTGTGGGGTAGAGGGAAGCTCCCCCAGAGAGCGGTTCCCACCGGTAAAGGGTTTCAAAAGGTAGAGAAGAAGCTTCTTCGGCGCCAGAGGCAAGGGAAGGGAGAAAAAGCCAGAAAAGTACCAGAAATATTTGCAGGAACACCCTGAGCCAGGAACCCCAGAGAAACCGAAAGGAAAAAGAGACGATCTCCCCCTCCTTCGAACGTGCTACCACCATTGTACCACCAGGGTTCTGGAAACGGAAGGAGATGGACGACGAACATGGTATAATGGTCTGGGGCAAGGAGGGGAGAGCATGGAAAAGACCTGGCAGGTCGTCCTCTTGCTGTCTTCCGTCATCCTGGTGACTCTGGATTTGTTGGGAGCTCATGCCCAGGAAAGCGACTGCTCAAGACCCAGGGTATCGGTGAGCGGGACGGTTGTGGACGAGGCAGATTTTTGGGAGTACCTGAAGGGACGATATCCCCACCGGTCCTGGGAGTCCCTCTGGCAGGAAATAGGTGCAACAGTCCTGGAGGAGCTTCGAGAGAATTCCCCACAGATTGACTTTGTGGAAGATGGCAGCGGTTGCGACTACAGCTTTTCCTACACCCTGGGTCTTATTGCCGCAGGGAAGGATGTCGAAGTTGCCGGTGTCCTTGAGGGGGAGTACACCGCTGTCTTCATGAGCTCAAAGCTTGTGCAGAACAATGCGTGCGGGTTTCCTGGAAGTGTCCTTGGGGTTTCTGTTGTGCGGGATGACCCTGACGTCTTTCGCACCATTGAGCAGAATATCGACCGGTACGGTTCTCTAAAGGACCGAATTCTGGAGTACGAGAGGACCCACCGGGCCCCCACGGGGACCGGTAATGGAGTTTGCCCTGGAGAAGCCCTACGTTTCCCCAAAACTCAATGAACGAGAGATGGGTATCCGCGTTCGGGTAAAGAACTGTCAGGGCGTTCCGGTCTTTGACTGGTACCATGGCCAGGTGGTGATTTTCCCCAGAAGAACGGAGCGAGGAGAACTGCGCCCCACGAAGGGTTTCCCGCAGGATTTTGTGGTCACCGAAAACCTTGTGCTCTTGGAGATTACGGGTGAAGAAGGTGGGTCGGTCACCTATACTCTGAGAGAAGGATTAGAACCCGGGTTTGACCTCTTTCAGGCAAAAACCTGCGGCATCGACGTGGTCCAAACTCAGGACGTCCTGCCCCCGGTCCCCATTGCCGGAGTGGTCCTTGAGGTTGAGCCGGAAGAGGTGTACATTGCCCCTGGTGCATCGACTACTCTTGAGGTGCGCCTTTTTCAGGTTACCCCCGATGGGGCGCACATCCCCCTGGAGGGTGAAGTGGTCACCATAGAGGCGAAAGGTCTTGTGGATGGTTCTCTAAGACCCCAGGGTGAGGTACGAACCGATGCCCGGGGGAGGATTCGGCTCATGTACCAGGCAGGAGTACAAGAGGAAGGAGTGGAGGTTATTGCCCGGTACCAGCCCAGGGAGTATCCGGATACTGTGGAGGAACGAACTTCAGTTGCCCTGGTGGAGGAGCCGGCATGCTGGCGGGGAATGGTGGATATCACCGTGGACCGGTCCTTTAGGGAAACGAAAAAGAGTGATCCTGCAGAATGCGGAAGGGATGAATCGGAGCTCATCGTCGAACTCCACGCCCACATCTGGGGTGAGCTTCTTCTGCGGCCAGGTCAACCCGCGACAATCCTCTCCCAAGATTTCTCGGGGACGTACGAGATGACTATCAGGACTTTCCGCGAGAGCTGTGTGACCACCTGCCGGAGGAAAGGAGTGAGAGGCGAGGTCCCGGTGAGGCCGGGGAGCTGGGAGTCTTCGGAAACCAGGGTGCGTGGAACCTTGAGCGACAGAGATTTTCGGGTTTCTGCCAGTGTGGTGGTGGACAGAAAAACCGGGCAGTATCGCTTTTTGTGGGTTCGGAGGCCTTGTCTGGAGAGGTTTTTCGGAGGTCCTGAGTCGATACCACGACGTTTGCACCGGGGGACCCGGGAAACCAGTACCGCTTCTTTGGAGACAGAGCTTGAACGCTTCGAGATGTCAAGCAGCGAAATCCAGGGGGTCACCCCAAATCTCAAAGTGGTGAAGGGTGAAAAGGTGGTGGAGCAGCCTTTCCACACGGGGACAGCGAAGTACACTTGGGATTTCCAGCGTATTCCCTGTGGGGAGTAGCATTGCTTCATCCTGGGCTGTGTCGCATTGTCGAGGCTTTCACGTGAAACCCTCTCGTTTTTCTTGACAGGAAAAAGGGGATGGCATATACTACTCTCAACGACAACGTTGTCAAGGAGGGGGCTGTCTGAGGAAGGACAATTCCTTGCGAAGGACTCCCACCATACGGGACGTTGCCCAGGCTGCCGGTGTTTCCCTCAAGACGGTTTCCCGTGTTATCAACGGCGACAAAGGCGTGAGTGCGGAAACTCGAAAGCGGGTGTTGGCCACCATTGAGGCCCTGGGGTATCGTCCCAATGCCCTGGCCCGGAGCCTTCGGGGCAGAAAGACCTACACCATTGGGGTTATTATCACCGACATCACCAACGGTTTCTTCAGCACCATTGTTCGGGGGATCGAGGATGAGGCCTTTGCCCGAAACTACAGTGTCCTTGTCGCGAACTCCGATGAGCTCCTGGAGAAGGAGAAACTCTACGTCCGCATTTTCGTGGAGAAACAGGTTGACGGCCTCATCATCGTTCCCGCCACCGGATCCCAGGAGTACCTCAGGGACCTGGCTTCCCACATCCCCCTGGTGTTCGTCGACCGTCCTCCCCGGGATTTCAGCGGTCCTGTAGTTCAGGTGGAGAATAGAGAAGGAGCCTACCGGCTGACACGCCATCTTCTTGAGCATGGCTTTGAACGACTGGCCTTCCTGGCCTCGGATCTCAGGTTGCCTACGGTGCAAGAGCGTTTTGCGGGGTTCCGGAAGGCCATGGATGAGGCGGGGATTGTGCTCCACGCTGAGATGGTGAAGGATGGAGCAAAGACCATCCACGAGGCATACAGGAAAACCCATGAGCTTCTCGTTCTCCCCCTCCGGCCTCAGGCGATTTTCGCTGCAAACAATCTCGTGGTCCAGGGGGTCCTGAAGGCGATTCGCGAGAGAAACCTCAGGATTCCCCAGGATGTTGCCGTGGTTGGTTTTGACGATTTCGAGATGGCCGACCTTGTTCAGCCTCGCCTCACCGTTGTGGCGCAACCAGCGTATGCCCTGGGGAAGGAAGCAGCGGTTCTCCTCTTCTCCCGGATGACGTGTCCCTCCCTTGCGGGAGAGACCGTGGTGTTCCCCGTAGAAGTTGTTCTGCGGGGGTCCTGCGGGTGTGAAGATGCTCCTCAGGAGGAGATGTTTTTGAAGGGGGTGAGAAACGGTACATAAGGAAGTGGTGTTCTGGGAGACTTCTTAAGGAACAGTCACTCTGAAGGGAGGTATTTCCTGTGCGGAAGATTCTGGTTGCGCTGGTTCTTGTCACTCTTGTCGTGGGGATCCTGGTAGGTGGTGTGTTTGCCGAGGGGAAGAAGCCGAAAATTGCCTGGTGTCCCGCTATCAGTGACCCCTTCTACTACATGATTGGTAAAGGCATTGCGGACAAGTGCAAGGAGCTCGGACTTGAGCTCTTCGTGGCCGAGTACCCGAAGGCCTGGGGCCCTGAGGTCCAGGTGCCGATTCTTGAGGCTGTGGCTGCACGAGGTGACATTGACGTCATTATCACCGGGCCTACCTCAAAGGATGCCCTCATTGCTCCGCTGAAACGCATCCACGACATGGGCATTGAAATCATCACCGTGGATACCTACATTGGTGACGGCGATTACTCAAAACCGAGCGAGTACTCCTTCCCTCTCACCTTCATCGGCACCGACAACTTTCAGGGTGGGGTCGAGATTGCCCATCGCCTTGCCGAGATGATTGGGAAGAAGGGGAAGGTTTTCGTCGAAACCACGAACCCCGACGTCTCAAGTGTTGTCGAGCGGGTTGAGGGATTCAAGAAGGGGATGTCGGAGTACCCGGATATCGAAATCGTCGGCGTGGAGTACTGCCTTGACATTCAGGAAAAGGCGCAGCAACAGGTTGCCGCAGCCCTTGCTGCCCATCCGGATATTGTGGGCATTTTCGGTACCAACCTCTACAGCGCACAGGGTGCATATCAGGCGGTGGTGAACGCAGGGCTTGCCGGAGTGGTGAAGATTGCCTCCTGGGATGCTACGGAGGACCTCATCAAGGCCCTGAGGGAAGGGAAGGTCGACCTTGTCCTTGCCCAGAAACCCTATGAAATCGGAACACTGGCCGTTGAGGCGGCATATCAGTACTTTGTCGAAGGGAAAGAAATCCCCAAGCGGATGGTTCCTGGGTTCTTCTTCTTCACCCGGGACAACGTGGACGATCCGGAAGCCCAGCAGTACATCTACCGGGCAGACTGAGGAAAGGGGGCTTTATGCCCCCTTTCCCCGATCCGGAGGATGACGGGCGTAATGTCTCGCACACAGCTTGTCGCAAGGATTGGTCGGAACTGGGTGGTCCTTTTCCTCTTCCTCCTCTGTGTGATTTTCAGCTTCACCGGACGAGGCTTTCTCTCGCTGAAGACCCTGAACAACATCCTTCTGACCTCCTCTCCAGCGCTCCTTCTTGCCGCCGGGGAGACCTTCGTCATCATCACGGGAGGTATTGACCTCTCCGTGGGGTTTGTCCGGGGGCTCATTTCGGTAATTTCGGCCATTGTCATTCGGGACCTCTATGCCCTGGGGTATTCACCGTATTTTGCCATTTTCTGCGGCATCGTTGTGGGAGTACTCCTGGGGCTCTTGCCAGGTCTTGTGAACGGAATACTGGTAGCCAGGTTTCGGGTTCCTCCCTTTATTGCCACCCTGGGAATGTACGGCATTGCCAACGGCCTTGCGCTGCGGTATTCAAAGGGATTCCCCATCACCTTTCTCCCTGACGAGGTGGGAGAGATTGGCAACGGCTTTTTCTTCTATCTCCTTCCTGGCCGTCTCTTTACGGTATTCGAGAAGCCTCTGGGTCTTACCGAAGCCGAGGCACGAAACCTCGTGGGTATTGTCCCCTACGCCACGGTCATTGCCTTTGCGCTCCTTTTCGTCTTTGGGTTCGTGCTCTCGAAGACCCAGTTTGGGCAGCACATCTACGCCATCGGGGGGAACATTGACGCTGCCCGGAGAGCTGGAATCCCTGTGGAGAAGCACCTCATCCGGGTGTACGTCATCTCGTCGCTTTTTGCTGCTTTTTCTGGTGTTCTTTCCACGCTCATTTTTTCCATCGGGACCCACACACAGTTTGCCGCAAGCCTTGAGCTTTTCGCCATCGCCGCCGTGGTGATCGGTGGAGCGAGCCTCATGGGTGGCAAGGGGAGTATTCTCGGAACAGCTCTGGGAGTTTTTGTGCTCAGCGTGCTTGAAGTGGGGTTTCTGATGAGCGGCATCCTTCCCTTTTACCGGTATATCGCCGTGGGGACAATTCTGGTTTTTGCTGTGGTCATCGATCAGCTGTTCCCGGAAATTGTCTATGATTGAGGGGAAGCCATGGAACGTGTTATGGTAGGGCAGAAAGAGTGGTTGTATCGCCTTGGCAGAGCCTGGGTGGCCTTTTTTCTCCTCAGTGAAATCGTGGTGTTCAGTATCATTGGTACCGGGTTTTTCAGTGCCAGGAACTTCCAGAACATCCTGGTTGCGGCAACAACCATTCTTCTTCTTGCTGCCGGGGAGACCTTCGTCATCATCACGGGAGGCATCGACCTCTCCGTAGGGTTTGTCATGGGTCTGGCCTGTGTGGTCAGTGCCAAAATCATGGTCATGCTTCAGGCAGCTTCAGTCCCTCAAGGCCTGGCAATTCTCCTCGGATGCGCTGGTGCCCTGCTCTTTGGGCTCTTGCCGGGTCTTGTCAACGGTGCCCTGGTAGCGAAGCTTCGGGTTCCTCCTTTCATCGCTACCTTTGGCATGTACGGCGTTGCCTATGGTCTCTCCGAGATTCTCTGCAATAACGTCCCGATTTCCGGGCTTCCACCCCTTGTGGGCTTCATTGGAAACGGGTACCTCCTCTACTACCTTCCGGGAAAGGCGCTGACCTTCTTTGGTCCACCCCAGGGCATCAGCCGGGCTGACATTCGGGCCATGATCCTCCTCTTCCCCAACGTGTTCGTTTTTTCCATTATCGCTGTGGCCATTTTCGGCTTTGTTCTTGCCAGAACCCAGTTTGGGCAGCACATCTACGCCATCGGGGGGAACATTGACGCTGCCCGGAGAGCTGGAATCCCTGTGGAGAAGCACCTCATCCGGGTGTATATGATTTCCTCGTTCTTTGCCGCAATGGGTGGAGTGATGTACACCCTTCGGTTTGTGACCGGACGGGCTGATGCCGGGGCGGCACGAATGCTCGACTCAGTAGTGGCTGTGGTCATCGGTGGGGCGAGCCTCTATGGGGGGACGGGGAGTATGGTGGGGTCCATCATCGGGACTTTGATTATCGCCATGCTGGAAACCGGTATGGTCAATCTGGGTCTTCCCACATACAACAAGTACGTCTATGTGGGAATCATTTTGGTGCTTGCGGTGCTCATTGACCAGTTCTTCCCGGAGTTCGTGAGAAAAGGGGAGTAGAGGTATGGAAGGAGAGCGGAGACCACTCCTTGAGGTGCGGAACATCGTCAAGCGTTTCGGCGGCCTTGTGGCGGTCAACCGGGTCAGCATGGAGGTATACCCCGGAGAGGTGGTGGGGCTTCTGGGGGACAACGGTGCGGGAAAGTCAACCCTTATCAAGGTCATTTCCGGGGTGTACCGTCCGGATGAGGGGCAAATTTTCTTTGAGGGGAGAGAGGTTCGTATCACCAGTCCCATGGATGCGATTCGCCTGGGGATTGAGACCATTTACCAGGACCTGGCGCTTGCAGAAAACCTCAACGTGTACTCGAATATCTTTCTGGGTCGTGAGAGACTCAAAAAGCTCTTCAACCTCATCCCGGTTCTCGATCATGAGTACATGATGCAGGAATCGAAGAAGGTCCTCGACCGCCTGGGGATAGAAATCCCCTCGCTGCGGAACAAAATTAAGACCCTTTCTGGTGGGCAGCGCCAGTCGGTGGCGATTTCCCGTTCCATCTACTGGAACGCCAAACTCCTCATCATGGATGAGCCGACTGCGGCTCTGGGAGTCACGGAGCAGCGGAAGGTCCTGAATCTCGTGAAGACCCTGAGTGCCCAGGGTGTCGCCATCATCATTATCAGCCATCAGCTCTACGATGTTTTCCAGGTTGCGCACCGTCTTGTGGTGCTCCGGCGAGGGGAAAAGGTTGGCGAGCGCCTCACCCACGAGACGAATCCTGATGAAATCGTCAGCCTCATGGTGGGGGCAGAGCTTGTGGAAGGAGGCCGAAGAGGCTGAAAAAGGGCGGTAGCTACCGCCCTTTTTCGTCACTCTTTCTCAAACTGGTCTTTGCTTGCTCCACACACCGGGCACACCCAGTCGGGTGGCAGGGCCTCAAAGGGTGTCCCCGGTTCAATCCCCGCGTCCGGGTCCCCCTTGGCCGGGTCGTACACGTATCCACAGATGCGGCAAATGTAGCGGTCCATCGTTCTCCCCCCTTTACGGGTTTTTCTTTCCTAACCAGGGAAACGCACCGAAATTCCTCTTCACCCGAAAACCGTATCAAGGCCCATCATGACGACAAAGCCCACAAGGAGGGCATACGTGGCGTAGCGGGCCGAAGGACCGTGGTGGGTCTCTGGGATGATTTCATCACCAATCACAAAGAGCATGGCCCCTGCGGCAAGGGCAAGGCCAAAGGGCAGGAAGGTATGCATGATTGAGACAAGCCCAACACCCAGTATCCCTCCCAGGGGCTCCACGAGTCCGGTGAGAAGGGCATAGAGAAAGGACCTCTTTCGGCTGTATCCTACCCCAAGAAGCGACACTGCTACTGCAAGGCCCTCGGGGATATTCTGGAGCCCGATGGCTACGGCCACCGTGATGCCGTCGGCGATATTTTTGCTCCCAAAACTCACTCCAACGGCGAGACCCTCGGGGAAGTTGTGCAGCGTGATGGCGAGAACAAAAAGCCAGATTTTCCGGAGTTTCGATGTTGGACCCTCCTTCCCCTTTTCAAAGTGTTCGTGGGGGACAATGCGGTCGAGAAGGTCTAAAAGTGTAGCTCCGGCAAGAAGCCCTGCAATGGTTACCCACGTTCCCCCCTGCTCGATGGCAGGAACAAGGAGGCTGAAGGCGGTGGCAGCAAGCATGACCCCCGCGGCAAAGCCGAGGAGCTCGTCCTTCAGGCGGTGGGAGAGGGCATGGAGCGAAGAGAAGAGAACAGGTATAGCTCCGAGAGCCGTTGCAAGGCCCGCCAGAGTGCTTGCTGCTATTCCCCAAAAGAGGTGGTTCATGGCCTAATTTTGCCAGAGAAATTGGAGGATGGCAAGGGTTCAGCGGGCCAGGGTTCGGAAAAAGGCAATGCTTCCGGCGCCTAAAGCCCCGTAATAGGTGAGGAGGCGCCAGAAGAACACAAGGAGGCTCGCCTTCCCACCTTCAAGGAAAGGCTTAAAGAGTGAGGCAAAGGAGAGCTCGGCCACGCCGCTTGCTCCGGGGACCGGGGTGAAACGAAGGGCGAAGAAGAGGGGGACCTGGAGGTGAATGGTTGAGAACCAGGAGAGGCGGGTTTCGGAAAGGGCGAGAAGGATGAAATAGGTCGTGCCGAAGAGGCAGAGGAAGTGCAGGCAGTACATAGAGATGTTCCACCCAAGGTAGTGGGGGTTACGGAGGAAAATGAGGAGTTTCTCCCGGAGGTCGAAGAGGAAGTTGCCGACGAAGGCGGGGATTTCCTGCCCGGTGGGGGCAAGGCGAGGAAAACGAGAGGCCAGAAAGGTACCAACTTTGCCAGAGAGCGCCACAAGAGGTGTAGGGAACCTGAGAAAGGCTGCCAGAACGCCGATGAGGACAGCGTACAGCCCGAGGAGGTACGAAGTGACCTGGAAAATTCGGGAGGGAATGGGCTCTTTCTGGAGGAAAGAGAAAAGAAGGAAGAGAACCACAAGGCTCAGCGAGTACAGCGCTCCTCCCACGAGAGTCAGCGAGGTTGCCTCCCCAAGGGAAAGCCCGGATTTTGTGAGGACATAGATTTCAGCGACATTCCCCCCTGTATTGGCAGGGGTGATACCGCTTAGGAAGTACCCGGAGAGAACCACAGTGAGGCTATCCCGGAAGCGGATGCGCTTTTTCCAGATACAGGCCGACACCATGACCCGCAAAGCGTCGCAGGACCATCCGAGGATAAGGAGGAGCACACCCAAAAGGAGGTACTGGGGAGCGGGGACGGCGAAGACCACCCGTCCTTCCCGACGGAAAAGGGAAAGCACAATGAGCACCAGGGCCCCAGCACTCCCACCCACTCCCACGAGGAACTGCCTGAGAATCTTTCGGGGATTGAGGGCGTGTTCGATTCCGCGCACAACCCCATTATGACAGAAGTCTTGAGGTTCGGCAAGGCTCAGGGAGCTTTTACCCTGAGGAGTCCTGTTTTGTAGGCAAAAAGCAAGCTCAAAAGGCAGGCAATGGTGCTCTCGGCTCCCCGGTTCTCGTTGAGTCCGGAGGGCGTGAGCCCGTCAGCGCAGGAACCCGTCGCTTCGTCGTAGAGGCTCACGCGGTGGACGTTTCTTCCGAGAAACCATTCTAACGACAACAGAGCCCGTCTTCGATTCCTCTCCCGGTCATAGAATTTCGAGGCCCTGAGGGAGGTAACGAGCATCCAGAAGGCTTCGATGGGCTGCTGGTCGAAAAGTGCCCGTCTCTCTCCCTTCCGGTACCACCCCCTGTTCCCGATGGGGACGAACATGCCGTCCACAAAAACCTGAGAAGAAAGGAATTCAAAGCTTTCTCTGGCTGCCTTGAGAAACCTCTGGTCTTCGGTGAGTTCATAGGCGGTGAAAAGGGCCAGAGGGAGCAGGGCATTGCCCCAGGTGAGGGCTTCATCGAACCACCTCCACAGGGGCTCGGAATGCTCCCTGTAGCGTCTGAGGACCTTTTCCCCAAAAATCGAGGCGCATTCGGTGATGGAGAGTTCCACCCCTGGGATTGCTCCTTCTGGAGCAAGTTCACGCAGAGCCTCCAGGAGAAAACCCATCGGGCGAGGATGGTGCAGGGAGAAGAGGTGAGGGGTAAGTCTCTCAAGCATTCTCCGGGCAGGCTCTCTGAGTTCCCGGGGAAAGCAACTGGAAGCAGACAGAGCTGAAAGCGCCCAGAAGGCCCTTCCCTGGCAGTCCTCGGAACCCACCTCGTCGAGGGGTTTGCAGTCGATGGCAAAGAGATTGTGGAAGAGCCCATCGGGTCTTTGGGCCCACTGGAGGAAGGACAGGTACCTTCTTGCAAGTTGCAGTACCCAGGGGTTGCCGAAGAGCTCAAAGTGACGAATGGTCACAAGGAGGGCTCGAGCCACGTCATCTGTGGTGTACCCGTGGCGGAGGTCGGGAACACTGAAAACGGCGTGCTGGTAGATGCCAAAGTGGTCAGTGAGCGCCGCGAGGTAGTCAAGGCGAAGAGCGAGGGTCTTTTTCCGTGTCCTCAGGGAGAGCATGGTCCTTCACTCCTTCGAGAACGCGGTACGGGCATGGCAGAGAATACGTTCGAAGAGTTTCGCGTATTCTTGACCCACACGGTCCCACGAGTAAGCTATCCCAGTGTTTTTCGCCCGGGCTTCAATGACGTGCATTCTCTCGGGATGTTCGAGGAGTTCCAGAAGTGCTTCTTGGATGGCTGTGGCATTCCGGAAGGGAACAAGGATACCTGTGCCGTTTTGGAGTGCTTCCCGGGCGGAGAGGTAGGGTGTGGAGATGACGATTTTTCCAAAGCGGAGGGCATAGGTGAGGGTCCCGCTTGTGACCTGCTCGGGATTGAGGTAGGGTGTGAGGTAAATGTCTGTTGCGGCAAGGTACTGGACGAGTTCTTCCTGAGAGAGGTAACGGTTCACGAAGTGCACGTGGTCTTCAAGACCGAGTCTGCGAACTTTCTCTTCAAGAAAGACCCGGTAGGATTCTCCCCGTTTTTCTCGCTCTTTGGGATGGGTTTCTCCGAGGATGAGGTAAAGGACGTTGGGGAAACGGCGAACGACACCGGACAGGGCCTCAATAGCGTATTCGATGCCCTTCCCCGGACTGAGGAGGCCAAAGGTGGAGAGAACAGTTCTCCCCGAAAGCCCAAGGAGACTCTTTGCCCCGTCTTTGTCTTCGGGGACGTGATGAGGTGCTCCGTGGGGGATGTAGGAAATTTTGTGCGGTGGGAGACCGTATACCCGTTCAAGGATGGGGATGGCCAGACGGTTCATACAAACGAAGGCTTCGACGTAGCAGGACATTTCCCGGATAATGGCGAGTTTCCCAGGGTCCGGGTGCGAGAGGACAGTGTGGAGGGTCACGACAGAGTGCTTTTTCAGATGCTTCAGAAAGGTGAGCACGAACTCTCCGTTTTCTCCACCGAAGATACCGAATTCGTGCTGGATGCTCACCACATCGGCAACGTTGCTGGCCATCTTTGCCGCCTTGATGTAGTCGAGTTCATGGTCTCTCCGCACCACAAAGAGCACCTCAGGAGGTCGCGTTGAAGTCTTTTCCCCTCCCTGTTCAATGGCGATGACTGCGGGCTGTGTGAGATTCCAGGAAGCAACGGCAGAAGCAAGGTCCTGGGTGAAGGTGGCCAGGCCGCATTCTGTTGGGGGATATGTTGAAAAATACAGGACCCTCTGATTGCAAGGGGTGGACATTGTTCTCACCTCCCGTGAGTTTTCAGAGTCTGCCGTACTCGTCCTCGTAACGGACGATATCCTCTTCGTCGAAGAAACCGAAGGAAATTTCGAGGATTCTCGCCAGAGCGCGGTGCGCCTGGAGGCGATGTTTTGTCCCTCGAGGGATAAAAAGCGTTGCAAGGTCTCCGAGCCGGTGTTTCCTCCCCTCGATCTCTGCCGTGACCTCTCCGGAGAGCACAACCCACAGCTCGTCGCGATGGCAGTGGGATTGCAGACTCAGGGAAGTTCCAGGTTTCACCTCGAGGATCTTCACTGTGGTGGGCTCGTTGAGAGTGTACCGGATGAAACGTCCCCACGGTTTCTGGACTTCCTCAATGCATGGTTCTCTCGTGTGCCGGCCGGTGTAACGGGAATGGTTTTGGACGGTCAGGTTTTGCATGGGAACCACCTCCGCACGAGGGTTTGACGTTGCAAGCATTTTCTATTATAGTCAAAATATCAGGTTATGTCAAATGGGAGATAATCTTGCCCCGTGACCTTCCTTCGATCCTGCAGTTTCGAGGGAGGAGACGTGGTGTCCTCCATCAGGCGATTGACAGCGCCCGGAAAGTGCGGTACTTTTAAGGGCAAAATGTGGGAAACGAGGGGACAGGGAATGGATGGGAGTTTCTATATCACGACGCCAATCTACTACGTGAACGATGTTCCCCATATTGGGCACGCCTACACCACCTGCGCTGCCGACGTTCTGGCCCGTTTCCACCGCATGAGAGGGGAACGGGTGCTCTTCTCCACGGGAACCGATGAGCACGGGCAGAAAATCGCCAGGGCCGCTCAGGATGCTGGTCTTACTCCCCAGGAGCTTGTGGACCGGGTGGTCCTCCGTTTCCAGGACCTCTGGAAACGGATGCACATCTCCTATGATGTGTTCATCAGGACGACTGATCCCGAACACGAGAGAACTGTTCAGTCGTTCTTTCTCCTCCTCAAGGAGAAGGGGTACATCTACAAGGGTGAATACGAGGGATGGTACTGCGTGCCCTGTGAGACCTTCTGGACAGAGGCACAGCTTGAGGGGCGCCTGGTGTGTCCTGATTGCGGCAGGCCCCTTGAGCGTCTGCGGGAAGAGAGCTACTTTTTCGCCCTCTCGAAATTTACCGAGCCTCTCCTGAGGTACCTTGACGAGCATCCCGACTTTGTGATGCCGGAGAGCCGCTTCAACGAAATCTACAGTTTCGTGAAGGGGGGCCTCAAAGACCAGAGCATTTCCCGTCTGGGGGTCCGGTGGGGAATTCCCGTTCCCGGAGACCCGAATCACACCATCTACGTCTGGTTCGATGCACTCATCAACTACCTCACGGTGGTGGGGTTTGGGAGGGATAGAGAACTCTTTGAGACCTTCTGGCCTTCGGCCCACCACCTTGTGGGGAAAGACATCCTCCGGTTCCATGCTGTCCTCTGGCCCAGCATGCTCCTTGCGGCGGGACTTCCTCTCCCCCGGCGGGTCTTCGCCCATGGCTGGTGGACGGTAGAAGGAGAGAAGATGTCCAAGTCCAAGGGCAACGTGGTGGACCCCCTTGAGGTCATTGCTCGATTTGGTGTAGATCGCTTCCGGTACTTCCTCATGCGGGAGGTGAGCTTTGGGCTGGATGGGGATTTTTCGGAACGGGCGTTTGTGGAGCGGAGCAATGCCGATCTTTCGGATAACTTCGGGAACCTCATCCACCGGACGCTGAACATGGTCTGGAAGTACCGGAATGGCCGGGTGGCGAAACCTTCCCGGTATGAGGACCGGGAGTGGGAAGAGCTCCTTAAGGAAGTTCGAGAACGGTTCTTCACCTTTATGGACCGTTTCGCCTTTTCCCAGGCCCTCGGAGAGGTCTGGCGTCTTGTGCACTTCGGCAACCGTTACCTCGACCAGAAGGCCCCCTGGCGGATGGCGCAGGATCCAATTCTTGGGGAGGAACTCGATCGGGTACTATATAGGCTTCTTGATTGCGGGAGGATGCTTGGAGTGTTCGTGTTCCCCTTCATGCCGGAGACTGCAACGAGGCTTTTGCAGTACCTGGGAGTGGAGGAAATCCTGAAGGACCACAATCCCCTGGCGCTGTGCGACTGGGGAAAGGGTCCATCGGTGTTCTCTGTAGCGCAGCCTGAACCCCTGTTTCCTCGCCTGCAGGGATGAGAGGAGGTTGAACGGAATGCAATCTCAGGAAATCCACCTTGAAGATTTTCAAAAAGTCGACCTTCGGGTTGGGGAAGTGGTGAGCGCCGAGCGGGTAGAGGGAACCCGGGCCCTTATGGTGCTCCGGGTGAACCTGGGGGCAGAGGAGCGGACCCTGGTTGCCGGACTGGCCCCGTACTATTCGGTGGAGGAAATGGTGGGGAAGAAGGTTGTGGTGGTCACCAACCTTGAACCCGCGGTCATCCGGGGGATTAAATCCCAGGGAATGCTCCTTGCTGCCGATGACGGGCAGGGGAAGGTGAGTCTCGTCACCGTTGATCGGGACATCGCTCCGGGAAGCAGGGTGCGATGACCTCCTGGGTCGATATTCATGCCCACCTCGACGACGAAGCCTTCCGGGAGGATCTCCCCGAGGTACTATCCCGTGCCCGGAAGGTGGGGGTGGCGCACATTGTCACTGCCGGGACTTCTCTTGAGTCTTCGAAAAAGGTTGTGGAACTCGTCCGACTCTATCCCGGGGTTTACGGGTGTGTGGGGGTACACCCTCAAGAGGTGGAGGGAGAAGTCGACCTTTCGCCACTTGAGCGCCTTCTCAGAGAGGAAAGAATCCTTGCGGTGGGGGAGGTTGGCCTCGATTACTTCTGGGACACAACTTACAAAAAAGAGCAGAAAGTCGTTTTTGCTGCTCAGGTTGAACTCGCCGAACGGTATGGCCTTCCCCTTGTGGTGCACTCCCGGAATGCAGAGGAGGACGTCTTCCGGATTCTCGCAGAAAAAGCCAGAAACGTCCCTGTAGTGTGGCACTGCTTTTCGGGGGATTCGGAATTCCTCAGGCGTGTCCTTTCCCGGGGATGGTACGTATCTTTTGGCGGTGTGGTGACCTATCCGAAGGCGTTTCGTCTCCGGGAGGTGGCACGGACGGTTCCTCCTGAGCGTCTTTTCCTCGAAACCGATGCGCCTTATCTTGCGCCTCAACCAAAACGGGGCGCAAGAAACGAGCCGGCATTCCTCATTGAGACGGCAGGCTTTTTCGCCGCTCTTTTGGGGAAGAGCCCCGAGGACCTGAAGACGCGTCTCTGGGCAAACTTCCTACAGGTTTTCCTCAAGAATTCCCATCCGTAACTCTCTCTTTTTGGCATATTTCTTTATCACCTCCCTTGCGGGAGGTGATAAGGTGATCCGAGGAATCTACACTGCCCTTTCGGGGCTCAATCTCCACGAAATCAAGCAGACTATCCTCGCCAACAACATTGCCAATATCGACACTCCGGGCTTTAAAAAGGACGTCTTCTCCATCGAGGGAGGAGAGGTGGCGGAACTTTTCCGCTTTGTCTTGGGAGAACATCCCGCCTTTGTGGGGGAGCTTCCCCTTGCCGTGCAGCCCCGGGTGGACTTCACCACTGATTTTTCCCAGGGTAGGCTGGAGATGACGGGGAATCCTCTGGATCTCGCCATTGAGGGTGAGGGATTTTTCGTGGTGATGACCGGGGAAGGCGAAGCATACACCCGGGCCGGGAATTTCCTGCGGAGTGCCGATGGGAGACTGGTGACTCCAGGGGGGTATCCCGTCCAGGGAGAGGGGGGTGACCTCGTACTTCCTCCGCAAGGAGAAGTGGTGGTGGATGAAGAGGGCAATATCCGGGTGGGGGAGGAGGTGGTGGGGAAACTCCGGATTGTGCGATTTGCAAGCCCTGACCTTCTGGAGAAACGGGGCGAGAACCTCTTCCGGGCGCCGGAAGGGGTGGTGCCCGAGGCAGCTCAACAGTACACCATCCGGCAGGGGTTTTTGGAGCGGTCCAATGTGGAGATTGTGGAGGCCATGGTGCGGATGATTGAAGCCCTCAGAGAGTACGAGCTCACCCAGCGGGCCGTGGTGGCTCAGGATGAGACGCTGGGGAAAGCGGTGAATGACATCCCTCGTCTGGGATAGGAGGAGGAGAGCGGTGATTCGAGCGCTATGGACGGCGGCCACGGGGATGCAGGCCAAGCAACTCGACCTTGACGTGATTGCCAACAACCTCGCTAACGTCAATACCACGGGGTTCAAGAAAAGCCGGGTGGACTTCCAGGACCTCATGTACCAGGTTATCCGCTTCAAGGGAACTCCCACCTCTCCCGAGACCCAGGTTCCCTCAGGGATTGAGGTAGGTCTTGGAGTGCGACCGGCGGCCATTCAGAAGATTTTCTCCCAGGGTGATATCTACGAGACGGGGAATCCGCTGGATCTTGTGATTGAGGGGGATGGGTTTTTCCAAGTCCTTCTTCCTGACGGAACGGTGGCCTACACGAGAGACGGGTCTTTCAAGCTCGACGCTCAGGGAAGGATGGTCACAAGCGACGGATTCCCTCTTGAGCCTCCCATCACCATTCCTCAGGAAGCCGAGTCCATCACCATTGCTCAGGACGGGACGGTCACGGTGAAGATGCCCGGGGAGACGGAACCTCAGGAAGTCGGAGTGATTGAGCTGGTCCGTTTCGTGAACCCCGCAGGACTTCTGAGTATTGGAAGGAACCTCTACGTGGCTACAGCAGCTTCCGGTGACCCTCAAGTGGGGACCCCGGGGCTTGGGGGTTTCGGGACGCTGGCTCAAGGGTTTCTCGAGACCTCCAATGTCCAGATTGTGGAGGAAATGGTCCGGATGATTTCTGCCCAGAGAGCTTACGAAATTAACGCCAAAGCGGTCACCACCGCTGATGAGATGATGAGCATCACCAACAATATGAAGAGGTGAGGCCGTTTGCGGCGATGGGCAGGGGCCTTTGCGCTTTTGAGTCTTCTGAGCGCGGTATCTTCGGCCTTTGCGCTTACCCTTGAGGTGCGCCTCAGGGAGGAGGTCGTGGTCTTTCAAGAGACCCTCACGCTTGGGGATGTCGCCGAGGTCTTGTATCCTGATCCCCAGTGGGAGAGGGCTCTGCGGAGCCTGAGCCTTGGGGCTTTGCCCCCTCAGGGAGAGCGGGTGATTTCGCCCCAGGAAATCTACGCCCGGGTGGTGGGGCAGAGGGTTCCGGGTCTTGACTACATCTACTTCTCCGGGGCCAGCGTCTCTCGGGTGCGGCGAGGAGGAGTGCCGGTGGCCCGGGAAACTCTGGAGGAAGAGATCCACAGGGCTTTGAAAGAGCGTTTCCCCGAGGCTGAGCGGATTGAGGTGACCCTCCTTGAGGAGCCTAGGATAGTCCTCCCCACCCCGGGGTTTGCGGTGGTGCTCCCAAAGACCCTGAAACCCTGGGGAGTGCAAGGGGCAGATATTGTTGCAAGCGATGGAACGCGGAAAACAACGGTGCGGTTTGCTCTTTCTGTCTACCGCCCTGTGGTTCGGGCCAGGAAAGACCTAACTGTTCACGAGACCATCGACCCGGAGGACGTCGCCGTGAGTGTCGAGCCGGTGTCTTTTGAGACCGAAAAGGCCTGTACCGCCCTTGAGGAGGTTTTGGGGAAACCGGTGCGGAAAACTCTCAGAGCCGGGGATCCTGTTGTACCCACTGCTTTGGGGAAGGACGTCCTTATTAAGCGAGGGGATCTCGTGACGATGGTGGCAGAATACGGGAGCATTGTGGTGACGACCACGGGGAAGGCCCGGGAGGAAGGGACCTTAGGGGA
>Ga0209225_1000460_pt1 | contig 47041 bp, 39 predicted proteins | sample WasSprMetagenome_FD_184732 | JGI IMG/M metagenome (GOLD analysis project Ga0209225, IMG submission 184732) | Sulfidic aquatic microbial communities from Washburn Spring, Yellowstone National Park, USA - WS (SPAdes) (version 3) | ecosystem: Environmental > Aquatic > Thermal springs > Hot (42-90C)... | reverse complement strand
CGGGACCAAATTGAACCTCTTTACATCCGGCGCCGGCGCCCCACAGCCCTGGAGATATACAAATATCTCCCGGGCAAAAATTGCAAACAATGCGGCGAGCCCACTTGCCTGGCTTTTGCGGGTAAGATATTTATGGGGTACCGGTCCTTAGACGAATGCAGGCTTTTGGCTCGGGAAGAATATACCGGGTTACGAGAGACTTTAAGGCAATTGGTTGCCGGGGGTTAAAAATGGTGGGATTGCTATGATTAAGCACTTTGTCTATAAAGAGGAAATCGAGAGTGCAACCATATTGTACCGGAGTTTACCCGATCTCCGACACCTTTATGTGAAAGTTACGCCATTTCCTTGCCTGTGAAGGTAAATTTTGGGCGTAAGAAGCAAAAGGCAACCCCTCAAGGCAATATTGCTTGCCTTGAGAAAGAGAGTGTTTCAGAAGCCAAAATCGGGCTTCACAAGCAACGGCAAGGCACCGGAAACCGCTCAAGGCAACGCGGGAGGCCGCATCATAAGTAGCACATAGATCTGAATAAAATTCCCAGAATCCGAGGGTTTCAGGGCAAGGAAAATGGGGGCAAATGTAGAATTTCTTACTTACAATAGCCCGATGATCATCCGGGCTGGCCCCCTAATTATGGAGATTATGCCACAAAGGATTCCGCTTTCATTAATTCGCTCATAAATGCTTTGTGAAACTCCTCAGGGCTCATATACCCCAGGCTACCATGCCTCCTCCTCCGGTTGTAATATTCTATGTACTTGGAAACTTAAGCGTATGCCTCCATAAAGCTCTGAAACTCATACCGGCTATAGCATTCAGTCTCTAGAATAGAATGAAAGGCTTCAATATGAGCATTGAGATTGGGTGTCTTAACAGGTATACGCTCATGGACAATTCCCAGTTTTTCACAGGTTTCTTGGAACTTCTTAGCGATGAACTGGGGCCCATTATCTGTACGAAGTTTAGGCATCTTCGCCACTTTGTATAGGCCTCGTTTCCTCAGTCCATTTTTCGGTACCCTAGAAGCATCAACAGCAGTACAGGACAGGCCTATGTGATAATCAATTACCATACGGTCAAAGACATCAAGGAGGGATAACTGGAAGAAGAATTGGTCTGTCCCAGGTATGTAGCCGTACTTCACATCCATTTCCCAGATGACTTAAGACCGGTAACCTCCTCCCTTTTCGCTAAAACTCGAGGCTTCTCTCTTTTAACTTTACGCTGGGGCAGGAGAATATCCAGTTCCTTGCATAGCCGGTAAACCTTCTTGTGATTTATGATAAGGCCGTAGTCTTCCCGTAAGCACACTGTAAGCTTGCGGTAGCCATAAGGAAAGCCTTCTCCACAGACTAGCTCAGTCAGGTATTCTTTAAGTCTTTCGTCGGATATTTTCCTACCCTCACGGGTCAAGGAATAAGTTAGGTGGATTACAAAAAAACGGTGGCGGAGTGCCACTATTACGCCTAGGTTTTAACGGGAGGGGGTAGGCAAGCAAGTCCAGGCGTCCAAGTCTTTCACTTGAAGAAGCCCATTAGTAACAAGGTATTCGGAGGCGTGGGGCAACAGCCGACCTGTGTTGTTAATATTGGAAATCCTGTGTTTTCCAGGATATAATATTTTTGGGGGGACTATTATGGACATGGAAAAGATAACAGAAATAGCCGTTCCGATACTGCGGCGGCACGGCGTAGCGAAAGCGTTTCTATTTGGTTCTTACGCAAAAGGAGAGCAGGCTGAAGATAGCGACATAGATATCCTGATTGAATACGCCCCAGGAGCGAGAAAATCCCTTCTTACCCATGCAAAGCTGATAGACGAACTGAGGGAGGCGCTGCAGAAGGACGTTGACGTGGTGACGGAAGCCTCCTTGTCCCCCTATTTTCGGGAGAAAGTGCTGCGTGAGAGAAGGGCCATACGCATAATATTAGCCACTCCGAATACTTTTCCCCCAAGTGCCAGGGCAGCAGCCAGGTTGCCTTTAGCAATTTCTTCCCAATCGTTGTAGTTAGTTAGCTTAGTAAACAGAAAGATGGTTAAAAGAATCATTAGGGTAGAGACAACAAGGCAAGTTACGGCAGATTCCAGTGGGGTCAATAAGCTGGGCAATCTTATCCTCTCCCATCTTTATAAATCTCTGGCTGTATCAGCCTACTCAATTCTATTATACCTTGACCAGGGAAGCTAGGGGATTATAGGCGGTCGATTATCTTGAATGGTATCATGAGGTCAGAACCGCGGTACTGGAGGGCATAAGCATGGGCTTGACGTATGTTACGGTAAGGATTAGTGCGCTTAGCGAGAAAACAGATACGGACAAATTGAGAGCTACGAAGACAACTTTCTCGTGGACACTGGCGCTACCGACACTATAGCTCCCTCCGATAGGCTCCGGGAAGCGGGGATTTAAGCCCGTTGATAAAATGGTTTTTGGACTGGCCGACGGTCGCTTGGAGGAGTACCAGTACGGCCTTGCGATCGCTTTACCGCTTCCTTTTGGTGGAAAGAGTATTTAATTTAGCCTTACTTTATATTACATATGTTCTCAAAACGGAGTTGAAACGGAGGAAAAGCGGAGATGGTTAGGAAGATAACCTTAAATCTAGCTTAATTTAAGGTTATCCTAATAATTACAAGGTTGCTTTGGTCAGTTCATATCTAGGCTGTTTTAAGAAATCGAGTAAAAAGCAGATGTCTAGGGCGGGTTTCTATTGACAGGCTTTCACTGTGAACGGTATTATTTATCCCAAATACATAATTTACTTAATTCTTTTAAGCAAAAGAGATGCACTACTAAGTACGAAGCAAAAAGTAAAACCAATGTCCTTGCAACTTATTTCACCATTTAAATAATTAACGAAATTTATGTCCACTTTTTCCTGAAATGTAGTATAATTACCCTGAAAGGAGGAAATACGGGGTTCAATGTTTTGCCCTCTATTAGACAATGAGCAAATTCTTAAACAAAAATTTTTCTTGGACCAGCAGGAGAATTGGATGTTGTGACGAATTTCACTAAGTGTCGGCTCGTGGTATCCGGAAATTTAGATGGACTATACATTAAGCTGGAGGATATTTAAAGTGAAATTGGCTGTCTCTGGTAAAGGCGGAGTAGGCAAAACAACTATTGCTGCCGGTTTAATCAAATTCTTCGCTTCTCAAGGTTTCCGGGTTTACGCCGTGGATGCAGACCCGGATGCAAGCTTAGGATTGGTCTTAGGCCTACCTGAAGAAAAGGTATGTTCCCTTAAGCCTGTCGCGGAAATGCGGGAGGTCATAGCCCAGATAACAGGGGGAGAGGGCGCCTTCTTTTCCCTAAACCCCGACGTAGAGGTTCTTCTTTCCGATTATACCCTCGAATACGGTAATATTATGTTTTTTAAAATGGGAACCGTAAAGCAAGCCGGCACCACCTGTTACTGCCGGGAGAACGCTGTTTTAAACGCCCTTATAAATTCCCTTTTGCTCCGGCGCCAAGAAATGGTTGTTTTGGATATGAGCGCGGGTATTGAACATCTCACTCGGGGGACAGCCCGGGGAGTAGACGTTATGCTGGTTGTAAGCGAGCCTTCCCCTGTAAGCCTGCGGACGGCGCGCACAGTAGAAAGATTAGCGAGGGACCTGGGAATCCCACAGATAAAGTTTATTGCTAATAAAATACGGAATCCCCAGGAAGAAGAGCTCTTCCGCCACCAGTTCGGTGAAGACTTGTTAGGATTAATTCCCTTTGAAGAACTGGTCTGGCGTGGTGAGAATAAAAATTCTTCTGCCTTCAACCTTGCCTTAGAAGCTGTAGGTCACCGTTTATTGGCCATGGATTTACCCAAGACCTTAGTGGAGGAGGTAAAAAAAGATGCCTAGGTTTCGCGACGTTACCCATACCAGCCGGCCTTCAGGGGCCCCCCGGGTAACCGAACCTAAAAAGCGCGAAAGAACGATTGACCCTGCGGCACTGGAGGTGCTGGAACATAGCAAGAAGACAAACGTTATTACTGCCTTTGATCGATTTGTAGCTCAACAGCCCCAGTGCAAGTTCGGGTATGAAGGGATTTGCTGCCGGTTTTGTATAGCCGGGCCGTGCCGTATAAAAAGCGACTCCGGTCCGGGAAGCCGGGGCATATGTGGGGCTTCCCCCTGGACGGTGGTGGCCCGAAGCGTGGGGCTTTTGATCCTGACCGGCGCGGCTGCCCATTCTGAACACGGAAACCACCTGGCCCATACTTTACTGGAGATGTCCGAGGGCAAGGCGCGGGATTACACCATCAAGGATCGCGAAAAACTTTACCAGGTGTGCCGCAGAGTAGGCATAACAGTAGATGGGAAATCAGAAAACGAGTTGGCCCGGGAGCTTGCTTGGAAGGCTTTAGAGGATTTCAGCCGGCTTAAAGGTATGGGGGATTCCACCTGGGTCACCACTACTGTTACTCCTGGCCGGGTGGAAAAGTTCCGCACCCACAATGTAATGCCCCATGGCATCCATGCCACCATTTCTGATCTTGCCAGCCAAGCCCATATAGGCAACGATGATGATCCTGTCAACCTGGTCTTTAGCGCCATCCGCGTGGGGTTAGCTGATTACGCGGGTATGCATATCGCTACCGATATCTCTGATATTCTTTTCGGTACCCCGTCTCCCATCGTCAGCCAGTCTAATATGGGAGTTTTGGATCCCGATAAAGTCAATTTCGTATTACACGGGCATAACCCCCTTTTAAGTGAGATGATAGTACAGGCTGCCCGGGAATTAGAAGGGGAAGCGCAAGCTGCGGGGGCCAAAGGTATTAACCTGGTGGGGATATGTTGTACCGGTAATGAGGTACTTATGCGCCAAGGTATACCCCTGGTAACTTCTTATGCCTCCCAGGAGCTGGCCATCTGCACAGGCGCGGTAGATGCCATGTGTGTGGATGTACAATGTATTATGCCTGGCCTCCAGGCAGTAGCCGAATGCTTCCATACCCGCCTCATCACTACTTCGGATATTGCCAAAATTCCTGGATCCTATCACTTAGAATTCGATACGCATAATGCTTTAGAAAAAGCAAAGCAAGCTCTGCGGTTGGGAATTGAAGCCTTTAAGGAAAGAAAGGAAAGCGGCCGGGAAGTGTATATCCCGTCCGTCAAAAATACGGTGGTAGCCGGCTGGAGCTTAGAAGCTCTGTTTAAGCTTTTCGGAGCCGTAAACCCCGAAAATCCGGTGCGGGTGCTAAATGAAGCCATTCTTTCCGGAGAGTTGGCCGGTGTCTGCCTCATGGCAGGTTGCAATAACCTCAAGGTTTACCAGGACGCTTCCCACTTGACCATCATGCGCGAACTTTTAAAGAACAATGTTTTCGTTATAGCCACGGGATGCTCGGCCCAGTCGGCAGCCAAGCTGGGGCTTATGGATCCAGCTAAAGTAGACGAGCTGTGCGGGGAGGGGCTAAAGCGCTTCCTCCACAGGCTTGCCGAGAAAGCTAATATAAACGTCGGGCTTCCGCCGGTGTTCCATTTGGGTTCCTGTGTAGACAATACGCGCGCTTCCGATCTCCTCATGGCCATGGCCAACGATCTGGGCGTAGATACTCCCAAGGTTCCCTTCGCTGCTTCGGCGCCGGAAGCTATGAGCGGTAAGGCTACCAGCATCGGGACGTGGTGCGTGGCTTTAGGCCTTCCCACTCATGTGGGATGTATGCCACCTGTGGAGGGGAGTGACCTTATCTATAGCCTGCTTACCCAGATAGCTAGCGACGTCTACGGTGGCTACTTCATCTTCGAAATGGATCCGGAAGTAGCCGCACGTAAAATTTTAAACGCTCTAGAATACCGCACCTGGAAATTGGGAGTTCACCGGGCGGTGGCTGAACGTTACGGTACTAAGCTTTACCAAGGTTACTAAGGGGGGACGAAGATGACGGTAGAGTTCGATAAGATTTACGAAGGAGCCATCCCCGAGGGGAAAAACCCTGTTAAGATTTTCCGGGAGGTTTATCACGGCGCCATAACCGCGGTAAGCTACGCGGAGATCCTTTTAAATCGTGCCATCAAGGAATATGGTCCGGACCATCCGGTAGGTTATCCGGATACAGCATATTATTTACCGGTGATCCGCTGCTTCAGCGGTGAAGAGGTAACTAAGCTGGGCGATATACCACCTATCCTTAACCGCAAGCGGGCGCAAATTAAATCCGAGCTAACCTTTGAAAATGCCCGACTGGCCGGGGAAGCTACCTGGTATGCGGCAGAAATTATAGAAGCCCTCCGCTATCTTAAGTATAAGCCTGAAGAACCCCTGGCTCCTGAACCATGGACAGGCTTCATCGGTGATCCCATAGTTCGGCGCTACGGCATTAAGATGGTGGACTGGACCATTCCTGGTGAGGCCATTATTCTGGGGCGTGCGAAGGATTCTAAGGCCCTGGCCAAGATGGTCCAAGAACTTATGGGTATGGGATTCATGCTTTTCATATGCGATGAAGCTGTAGAACAACTTTTGGAGGAAAACGTTAAGTTAGGGATAGACTACATGGCTTACCCGTTAGGTAACTTTACCCAGATAGTGCATGCCGCTAATTATGCCTTACGCGCAGGTATGATGTTCGGTAACGTGCCTCCTGGGGCAAGGGACGAACAGCGTGATTACCAGCGCCGCCGCATCCGTGCCTTTGTCCTGTACTTAGGGGAACGGGACATGGTCAAAACGGCGGCAGCCTTTGGTGCCATTTTTACCGGCTTCCCGGTTATAACAGACCAGCCGTTAGGTGAGGATGAAACGATACCCGACTGGTTCTTCAGTGTCCCGGACTACGATAAAATGATCCAGATCGCCATGGAGGTCCGGGGTATAAAGCTTACTAAGATTAAACTTGATCTGCCCATCAACTTTGGCCCGGCCTTCGAAGGCGAAAGCATCCGCAAGCATGACATGTATGTAGAAATGGGGGGCACCCGTAGTCCTGCCTTTGAGCTGGTGCGAAGCGTACCGGAAGACCGGATTACAGACGGTAAGATCGAACTCATCGGACCAGATATTACCGACGTTCCGGAAGGAAGCGTCCTCCCGCTGGGAATAATAGTAGATATTTACGGGCGTAAAATGCAGGAGGACTTTGAAGGAGTGCTGGAGCGACGGATCCACGACTTCATCAACTACGGCGAAGGGTTATGGCATACTGGGCAGCGCAACATAAACTGGCTCCGGGTGAGCAAGGAAGCGGTAGCCAAGGGCTTCCGGTTCAAACACTTCGGAGATATTCTTATTGCTAAGATGAAGGAAGAATTTCCTGCCATAGTGGACAGGGTACAGGTGACTATTATTACCGATGAAGAACTGGTAAAAAAGGAAATGGCCCAGGCTTTGGAGAAATATAAGCAGCGGGATGATCGTATGCGGGGCCTGACGGATGAAGCAGTAGATACTTTCTATTCTTGCGTCCTGTGCCAGTCCTTTGCTCCCAACCATGTATGTATAATTACTCCGGAAAGGCTGGGTCTGTGCGGTGCGGTAACCTGGTTAGATGCTAAAGCTTCTTATGAGATTAATCCTGCTGGGCCTAACCAGCCCATTCCTAAAGAGGGAGAAATTGACCCCATCAAGGGCATCTGGAAGAGCGTAAATGACTACCTCTATATCGCTTCCAACCGTACGCTGGAGCAGGTTTGCCTTTATACCCTCATGGAGAATCCCATGACTTCCTGCGGTTGCTTCGAGGCCATCATGGCTGTGATACCAGAATGTAACGGCATCATGATTACAACCCGCGATCACCCGGGTATGACACCATCAGGGATGACCTTTTCCACCTTGGCAGGTATGATAGGTGGTGGGGTGCAGACACCGGGATTTATGGGAATAGGTAGGAGGTATATAGTCAGTAGGAAATTTATAGCCGCTGATGGCGGCATCGCCCGTATCGTCTGGATGCCGAAGTCCCTAAAAGAATACCTCCGGGAAGATTTCATACAACGTAGCATTGAAGAGGGCTTAGGCGAAGACTTTATAGATAAAATAGCCGATGAGACCGTAGGCACCACAGTGGAAGAAATCCTCCCCTTCCTAGAGGAGAAAGGACATCCCGCTTTAACCATGGAGCCGCTTATGTAAACAGTTTTCCCTTTCCGGGGGAAGGTTCCCCCTTTCTCCGGAAAGGGGTTGCCAAGTGCCTCATGGCGCCTACGCCCACCATTAGGGGGCAGTTAAAACTACAAATTAAGTAAACAACTGATCGCTGTCAGTACTGGTATAGCGGTCCTTCAAGCAAGGATTTTTAGGAGAAAGGGGTTATAGAGCATGGCTTTGACGGGGCTAGAGATCTATAAACAGCTACCCAAGAAAAACTGCGGGGAATGCGGCACCCCTACCTGCCTGGCCTTTGCCATGAACTTGGCTGCAGGTAAAGCGAGCTTAGATGCTTGCCCCTATGTTTCTCCTGAGGCCCGGGAGGCGCTAGAATCTGCTGCTGCACCCCCTATAGCTAAAGTCATCTTGGGCACCGGGGATAAGGCAGTAGAGATGGGGGATGAAACGGAACTCTTCCGTCATGATAAGCGTTTCTATCACGAACCCGCCATAGCCTTGCGGGTGAGCGATGCCCTCTCCAGGGATGAGGTTCTTTCTCGGGTGCAGGCTATCAACGATCTCTCCTTTGATCGTGTAGGCCAGCATTATACTGTACAAGCTATAGCCGTCACCCATGATGCTCAAAAATCAGAAGCCTTTGCACAGGCGGTAGAACTGGTGGCAGCTAACACCGACCTGAATCTGGTGTTAATGGCCGAGGATCCGGACGTATTAAGCCCGGTAGTACCGAAAGTTGCAGCCCGCAAACCTTTGCTCTATGCGGCTAACGCCAACAATTACGAAGCCATGGTTTCTCTAGCTAAAGAGTACGGTTGTCCTTTGGCCGTCAAAGGCTCTAGTCTAGAAGAACTTGCCGGACTGGTAGAAAAAATTGCGGGTTTAGGGTATAAGCAATTGGTGTTGGACCCGGGAGCCCGGAGCCTTTCCCGGGCAATTGCGGATTTTACCCAGATCCGGCGGCTGGCTATAAAGAAACGTTTTCGTCCTTTCGGCTATCCCATTATGGCTTTGACTACTTCTTCTGATCCCTTAGCCGAAGTTTTAGAAGCAGTAAACTACATTGCTAAGTATGCAAGCTTGATAGTGCTTAATACTATAGCTAAGGCCCATCTTTTGCCCCTGCTTTCCTGGAGGCAAAACCTCTATACTGATCCTCAAGTGCCCATCCGGGTGGAGGAAAAGATCTACGAGGTAGGCGAGGTCAACGAAAACTCTCCCGTATACATTACTACCAACTTCTCCCTTACTTACTATTCTGTAGAAGGTGAAGTAGAGAGCAGTAAAATTCCAAGCTATATCATCCCCGTAGATACTAATGGCCTTTCTGTTCTGACTGCTTATGCGGACGGCAAATTTGATGCTGAAAAAATTGCTAGCGTTATTAAGAAGCTGGGCATAGAAAACAAAGTCAAGCACCGCACCTTAGTTATCCCGGGACTGGTAGCAGTTCTTAAAGGGAAACTAGAAGATCTTACCGGATGGAAGGTGTTGGTGGGACCGAGGGAAGCCTCTGGCATCCCATCCTTCGCCCGTAATAACTTTGCTTAAAGGCTTTCGAGAAAAGGTGGCAGATTAATGGCTAGGCATATAGCTGTGGCGGGTAAAGGTGGTACGGGTAAGACTACCTTTGCCGCTCTCCTTATACGCTATTTGCTGGAGCAAGGTAAAAAAAACATTTTAGCCGTAGATGCGGACCCTAATGCTAATCTGAATGAAGCCTTAGGGATTCCGGTAAGTAATTGTGTCGCTGACATCTTAGAAGAAGTCAAAGATGGCAAAAGTATACCGCCGGGAATGACTAAAGATATGTTTATAGAATACAAGCTGGCTCAAGCTATAGTAGAAACAGAGAGGGTAGATCTCCTAGTAATGGGGCGGCCCCAGGGACCAGGGTGTTATTGTTACCCCAACGATATCTTGCGTAAACATTTGGAAACCCTATCCCGTAACTACCAGTACGTAGTTATAGATAGTGAAGCCGGTCTTGAGCATATAAGCCGCCGCATAATTCAAGGTGTAGAGTTTCTCTTTGTTCTAAGCGATGCTACCATCCGGGGAATACGCTCGGCAGGCCGGGTGCGCCAGTTGGTAAAGGAGTTAGAACTCCCTATTCCCCATATGCTGCTGGTAGTAACGCGAGTTCAAGGTTCTTTAAATGGCCTTAAGCAGGAGATAGAGCGCTCCGGGCTACCCCTTGCAGGTACTATTCCCTTCGATCCCCTGGTAATAGAGTATGACGCTCTGGGAAGACCCCTTTTTGAGCTGCCTCCAGATTCTTTGGCTGTACAGGAAACGAGGCGCATATTGCAAGAGCTGCCTCTGTAATTTTGGGGATTCGCTTAACTACATCTGTCTGAAAGCTTTAGACCGGTTCAAAACATCAAAAGGGAGGTTTGACCTATGCCTCTTCAACTTCTAAAGGAAAAAAGCCGGGCTGCTGTTCAAAAGGTAACTTTAGGAGCTACCAAAGAAGAGGGAGGTACGCGCACCCATACCATAACCATAGGGGGCGATGCAGCCTTACCTTTCCACCATTTTGAAGGTGAGATACCTCACCGTCCAGTAGTGGCCATGGAAGTGCAAGATATAGAGCCGGACTGGCCGGATGCTTTAAAAAAATGTTTCGGCGATGTGATGAAGGAACCTGGCCGCTGGGCAGAAAAATGTGTTAATGAGTACGGTGCTGACCTTATCTACCTTAAACTGGATGGGGCCGACCCCGAAGGGGCCAACCGGTCTGTGGACGATTGTGTAGCAGCAGTAAAGGAAGTATTACAAGCCGTCGGCGTTCCTTTAATAGTAGTCGGTTGCGGAGATGCTGAAAAGGATAAAGAAGTTTTGGAGGCCGTGGCCGAGGCCGCGGCAGGGGAAAACCTGCTTTTGGGGAATGCCGAGCAGGATAATTATAAGTCTCTAACCGCGGCGTGCTTGGTCCACAAGCATAATATAATCGCCAGGTCGCCTTTAGACATCAACATCTGCAAGCAACTCAACATTTTAATTACCGAAATGAACATGCCGCCTAACCGGATAGTAATCGATCCTTCTATAGGCAGTCTGGGTTACGGTATTGAATACGCTTACTCCATCATGGAACGCACGCGGCTTGGCGCCCTCCAAGGGGATAAGATGCTCTCCATGCCAGTATTATGTACAGTGGGGTATGAGGCCTGGCGTACCAAAGAAGCCGTAGCTCCGGCCAGCGATTTTCCTGGCTGGGGAGATGCTGAAGAGCGGGGTATCTTATGGGAAGCGGTCACCGCAACCGCTTTGCTTCAGGCGGGAGCCCATCTTCTTCTTATGCGCCATCCCAAGGCCGTGGCCTTGGTTAAAGAGAACATTGAAAAGTTAATGGTAAGTAATGCCTATTAATAAACGTAATAAGGGGGCCAGTTTATGCTTATCATAGGTGAACGTATCAACGGCATGTTTAATGATATCAAGCGAGCTATCCAAGAGCGCGATCCTCTTCCTGTCCAGGAGTGGGCCCGACGGCAAGAGCAAGCCGGTGCTCGAGCACTAGATATCAATGTAGGACCGGCAGTGGAGGATAAGGTAGGGGCGATGAAATGGCTGATAGAGGTTGTCCAGGAGGTGAGCGATCTCACCCTCTGTTTGGATACCACTAATATTAAAGCCATCGAAGAAGGCCTCAAACTCTGTAAAAAACCGGCCATCATAAACTCGACCAGCGCGGATAGGGAAAAAATAGAAAAGCTTTTCCCCTTAGCCGTAGAATATGGAGCCTCCCTTATCGGGCTTACAATGAATAAAAACGGCATTCCTAAGGATGCTGATACACGTCTGGCTTTGGCTATGGAACTGGTGGCCGCTGCCGATGAGTTCGGTCTCCCCATGGAAGACCTGTACATCGATCCCCTTATCCTGCCAGCTAATGTGGCCCAGGATCATGCTCCGGAAGTTCTCAAAACCCTTTATCAGGTGAAGCTTTTAGCCAATCCGGCTCCTAAGACGGTGCTAGGCATAAGCAACGTTTCCCAAAACTGCCAGGAACGCTCACTCCTCAACCGTACTTTCCTGGCCATGGCCATGGCCTGCGGCCTGGACGCTGCCATTGTAGATGCCTGTGATGAAGAGCTCATGGCTACGGCAGCCGCGGCCGAAGTCCTTCGCAACCGTACGGTGTACTGCGATTCCTTTGTGAAAGTATTTAAGACCCAGTAAAACCACACTCTCTTAAAGGCCAATTTTGCAAGTAAAAAAGGGCTGGTAAGTTAAAGGGGCTTCGGGACCGGAAAAAGTCTTAAAGGCTATTTTTAAGAAAGGAGGGAGGGGGTTGTGCAAGAAACCAGAATACTGCCGCAACCCCACCTTCTGAGTTGGGTGCAAGAGGCCTCGGGCCAGCCGGTCGCCCGGTGTTATCAATGTTATAAATGTACCGGCGGTTGCCCGGTGGCATCTTTTATGGATATATTACCCCACCAAATAGTCAGGTATCTACATTTGGGGTTAGAGGAAGAACTCTTAAAGAGCAAATCCATATGGCTTTGCGCTAGCTGCCACACGTGTAAAGCGAGATGCCCTAACGGGATAGATATCGCCAGTATAAACGATGCTTTAAAGGCTAAAGTTATATCCCGTGGCCTTGGGCCTGCTTCTCCGAACATAGCTACTTTCCACCGCGAGTTTCTGGCTTCCATAGAGAGGTACGGGCGGGCCTATGAATTAGGCTTGGTTATGGCTTATAAATGGAAAAGCCGCGATTACTGGAAGGATCTATCTTTAGGGATAAAGATGTTCCGGAAAGGAAAATTTAGACTTTGGCCCCATCATATACAAAAGAAAGAACAACTGCGCGCTATTTTTAAAAGGGTAAGGGGAGAAGCCTGATGTTATTCGGCTATTACCCGGGGTGTTCCCTTCATTCCACGGCGGTAGAGTACGATGCTTCCACCCGCGCTATATTTGAGGCTTTGAATATCTCCCTTAAAGAGATACCCGACTGGAACTGTTGTGGAGCTACCTCCGGGCATTCCCTTAATATGTATTTATCCCATTCCTTATCTTTACGTAACATGGTGCTGGCTGAAGGAGTAGCTTCCCGCTTGGTTGTACCTTGTGCCGCTTGTTATAATGCTTTACGCTCCACCCAGGCTTTTTTAAAAAGTGGCGCAAAAGAAGCGGAGAAACTCCAAGAAGATATAAGATTCTCTATAGGACAGGAGTATAAGGGGATGCTCGAGGTGCACCACCTCCTCGAAGTGTTGGGGACACCCAAAATCATATCTCTTATAAAGGAAAAACAAAAAGTTTCCCTTTCAGGACTTAAACCGGCCGCCTATTACGGCTGCCTTTTGACCCGTCCGCCGAAAGTAGTAAATTTTGAAGCCAATGCCGAACAACCCCAGAGTATGGACCGCCTGCTTAAAGTTTTGGGGGCCGAACCTGTATCCTGGAGCCACAAAACTGAATGTTGTGGAGCCAGCTTATCTATCCCTGCTCCAGAAATAGTAGAGGAGCTGGTAAGGAAAATTGTGCAAGCCGCCGTACGGGCAGGAGCTAATGTATTGGTTACCGCCTGCCCCTTATGCCAAACTAACCTGGACAGCAGGCAACCGGAAAACTATAATCTCCCTGTGCTATATATAAGCGAAGTAGTGGCTTTAGCCCTGGGTATTTCGGCGCCTTGGTTGAACAAGCATATAATTGATCCTTCCCCGGTGTTAAAAACTTGTAACCTTTTTTGAGGGAAGGAAAGGTTGGTGAGGGTATTTATGCAGGAGCTAAAGGAAAAACCGGAAGTTACGGGTTCAGTTTTAGTTGTCGGCGGCGGTATCGCCGGCATGCAGGCTTCCTTAGAACTGGCTAATGCCGGGTATCTGGTGCATTTGGTGACGGAGGCACCTTCCATAGGCGGTAAAATGGCCCAGTTGGACAAGACCTTCCCTACCAACGAATGTGCCATGTGCCTGCTGGGCCCGCGCATGACGGATACCCTAAACCATCCTAATATACGATTGTATACCTGTTCTTCAGTTGAAAAAGTAGAAGGACAAAAGGGCCATTTCCGGGTGAGGATTCGCCAAAGGCCGCGCTATATAAATATAGATGAATGCACAGCTTGTGGCGATTGTGAGCAGGTCTGCCCGGTGCGGGTACCCAATGCCTTTAACGAAGGCCGCGGGGAGCGCAAGGCAGTTTATAAGCTTTTCCCCCAGGCCGTGCCTAACAAGTACCTGATAGAGAAACGCGGTATACCCCCATGCCGGAGCACCTGTCCCGCAGGGACCAATGCCCAAGGGTATGTGGCTTTAATCTCCCAGGGGAAGTTCGCCGAGGCCTTGGAAGTCGTACGGCGCCGCATGCCTTTTGCTGGTATATGCGGCCGTATCTGCCACCATCCGTGTGAAACCGAATGCAACCGGGGGCAATTTGATGAGCCGGTAGCTATAGCTTGGCTTAAACGTGCAGCTTATGATTATGGGTGGGAAGAGGCTCAAGAAAAAGAAAAGGAAAGTTACCGGCCACGCCAAGCTCGTCCAGAAAAGGTAGCTATTGTAGGTGCGGGGCCAGCGGGCTTAACCGCTGCCCAAGACCTAGCCCTGGAGGGTTTCCAGGTCACTATATACGATGCTTTACCTTCGCCTGGGGGGATGCTGAGGGCAGGTATTCCTCGCTATCGTCTGCCTTTAGAAGTGGTGGAACGCGAAACCCAACGTATTTTGAACCTAGGTATACGCTTTGTTTCTAACACCCGGCTGGGCAAAGATATAACTTTAGAAGAACTACGCTCCCAGTACCAGGCCGTTATTTTAGCTGTCGGTTTGCAAAAGAGCCGGCTCCTTAACATTCCTGGAGCTGAACTTAAGGGCATCCTTCCCGGCCTTGATTTCCTCCGCCAGGTGGCCCAGGGCGAGAAAGTTAAAGTAGGCCGCCGGGTAGTAGTTATAGGCGGCGGGAACGTGGCCATGGATGTGGCCCGTACGGCCCGGAGGCTTGGAGCAGAAGAAGTCCATGTGGCCTGTTTAGAATCCCGCAAAGAGATGCCGGCCCACTCCTGGGAAATAGAGGAAGCTTTAGAAGAAGGTATTATCCTGCATAACTCCTGGGGTCCCAAGAGATTCCTGGGAGGAAGCGAAGTCGAAGCAGTGGAACTAATGCAGTGCACCCGCGTTTTCGATGAAGAGGGACGGTTTAATCCCCAGTATAATCCTGAAGTAACCACCACTATACCCGCAGACACTGTTATCGTGGCCATCGGCCAAGCTGCTGACTTGAGTTTCTTAAGCGAGCCGAGCGGTATCCGGACCGCTAAGGGGCTTATCGCTGTCGATCCAGTAACCCTAGCTACAGACGTACCCGGTGTCTTTGCCTGCGGGGATGTGGTCCGGGGGCCCAGTTCAGTGGTAGAGGCGGTAGCTTCTGGCCATGAAGTTGCTGAAACCGTCAAGCGTTACCTTAATAGACAGGACTTAAAAGAAGGCCGGGAGACTCCACGTCAAGAAAAACTAGGCCCGCCGGATAATGTTATACCCTTCCCTGTCCGGCGCCTTAAGCAACGGATGGCGCCTCCCGAAGAAAGGGTGCAGGACTTCCGGGAGGTCTACTTGGGCTACACTCCTGAAATGGCCCAGGAGGAAGCCAGGCGCTGCTTAAATTGCGGTATATGTTCTGAATGCCTCCAGTGTGAGGCTGTCTGCCAGAAGAAAGCGGTAGAGCACTGGCAGACGGAAAAATATGAAGACCTAACGGTGGGTAGTATAATACTCGCCCCAGGGTTTGAGCTCTTCGATGCAAAGCTTGCCGGAGAATATGGTTATGGTTATTACGATAATGTCGTAACGAGTATGGAATTCGAGCGTTTCTTAAGCTCTACCGGACCCACCCAGGGACATGTGGAACGTCCTTCTGATGGTAAAGTCCCGGAGAGGATAGCCTTCATCCAATGTGTGGGTTCCCGGGACTGTGAAGGGGAAGGAAGTCCTTATTGTTCCGCCATCTGCTGCATGTATTCTACTAAAGAAGCTATTATAGCGAGGGAGCACGACTCCCGTATAAAGCCCACCATCTTTTACCTTGATATGCGCTCCTACGGTAAAAATTTCGACAAATATGTAGAGGCTGCTAAACAAGCCGGGGTACGTTATGTACGGGCCATGATCTCCCGGGTGGAAGAAGATCCTGTAACCAAGAATTTAATCATCCAATATTTTGACGGTGAAAAAATAGTCCGAGAAGAGTTTGAATTGGTGGTATTAGCTGTAGGCGTGCGCCCGCCCCAAGAAGCCGCAAGACTCGCTGAGATATGCGGCATTGAACTTAATCCTTATGGTTTCGCCCGAACTCCGGAATGGCAGCCGGTAGCTACCACCAAGGAAGGTATCTATGTAGCCGGCGCCTTCCAGGGCCCCCGTGATATCCCGGAAACGGTAGTAAATGCCAGCGCCGCCGCAGCGTGTGCCGGAAGGGATTTAGCGCCTGCGCGTAATACTCTGGTACGTCCTAAAGAATACCCGCCGGAGAGGGATGTAAGCTCCGAGGAACCGCGGGTGGGCGTTTTCATCTGCCATTGCGGGATAAATATTGCTGGGGTAGTGGATGTACCGGCTGTTGTAGAGTTCGCCCGTAAGCTTCCCTACGTAGTATATGCGGAAAACAACCTCTATACTTGTTCACAAGATACCTTAAAGAAGATAAAGGATATAATCCAAGAGCACCGGTTAAACCGGGTAGTGGTGGCCTCTTGTACCATCCGTACGCACCAACCTCTTTTCCGGGAGACCTTAAGGGAGGCTGGACTAAACCCCTTCTACTTTGAGATGGCCAACATCCGCGACCAGTGCTCTTGGGTCCATCGCCAGGAAGCTGAGAAGGCTACGGAAAAGGCTAAAGATCTGGTACGGATGGCAGTAGCTAAAGTTATAAAACACGAGGCTTTACACCTCCAACCGGTACCTGTGGTGCACGCCGCGTTGGTTATTGGCGGTGGAGTAGCGGGGTTGACCGCCGCCTTAACTATAGCCGATCAAGGTTATGATGTTTACGTGGTAGAGCGTGAGGAAGAGTTGGGAGGCTATGCCCGCAACTTGCGCTTTACTCTCGAAGGTAACGACATTCAAGCCTTCCTTAAAGATCTCATAGAGCGGGCAAAGAGCCATCCCCGGATTAAAATCTATACTTCTGCTCAAATAGAGGAGTTTGGCGGCCATCAGGGCCACTTCGTTACCACTATATCCCAGGGAGCCCCAGGTCGTGAACATATACGCCGGACCCTTAAGCTAGAACACGGGGTTATAATTGTAGCTACAGGCATCAGGGAAGCCTCCACATCCGAATACGGATTAGGTCAAGATCCTCGGGTAATCACCAACACCCAGCTAGAGCAGGAACTAGCTGATGGCAGTTTTGATATCCAGGCCCATAAAGAGATAGTATTCATCCAGTGCGTCGGGTCCCGGGAAGGTGAGCGCCTGTATTGTAGCCGGACGTGCTGCGCTCAATCCCTTAAAAATGCCTTGAAGATAAAAGAACTTAACCCGGAGGCCAAAATTTACATTCTGTACAGGGACATGCGGGCCTACGGTTTCATGGAAGATTATTACCGGAAAGCCAGGGAAGTGGGGATAACATTTATCCCCTACGATCTTGCCGCTAAACCCGTAATCCGGCAGAGGGAGATCGGGTTGTTAGAGATAGAGGTGAAAGATCCATCTTCTGGAAAGGATTTGGTTTTATGGCCAGATCGGATAGTTCTAGCTCTTGGCGCTGTAGCTCCTGAAGGCATCCAAGGATTGGCCACTTTATTCAAGCTTCCTTTAAATGAAGACGGCTTCTTTGTAGAAACCCATGCTAAGCTAGCCCCCATAGACTTCCCCTCGGCCGGTATATTCCTGTGCGGCGCCGCCCACTCGCCCAAATCCATATCTGAGGCCATAGCCCAGGCTCAGGGTGCTGCAGCTAGGGCTTGCACTATCCTAGCCAAAGACCATCTACTGGTAGGTGGGGTTGTGGCGGTGGTGGATGAAAATAAGTGCGCTGCCTGCCTCACCTGCGTACGGGTATGCCCCTATAGTGTCCCGCGTATCAATGAGCGGAATGTAGCCGAGATAAACCCGGTCCAGTGCCAAGGTTGCGGCACCTGCGCTGGTGAGTGTCCGGCCAAGGCTATTCAGTTGCAACATTATAAGGATAGCCAACTTCTGGCTAAGGTGGCCGGCTTGTTTAGGGAGGTGTAGTAAGTTAGGAGTGAGACCTGCGGCGCGGGCTAACCGTCTGGTGACGGGTTTATTTTAAGGAGGTGCACAAAAAACTTATGGGCAACTCTTCTACGCCCTTCGAGCCTAAGATAATTGCCTTTTGTTGCTACTACTGTGCATATGCAGCAGCAGATCTGGCCGGTTCCATGCGCCTTCAATATCCAGCCAACGTACGCCTTATCGAGATGCCCTGTACAGGCAAAACCGATGTCCGGGTGCTGCTAGAGGCTTTTGAGAATGGTGCTGACGGCGTATACGTGGCTGGTTGCCTGGAAGGAGATTGCCATTTTCTTAAAGGAAACATCCGGGCTAAAAAGCGTGTGCAGTATGCCAAAAGGCTTCTGGACGAGATCGGCATCGGGGGTGAACGCCTAGAGATGTTCAATCTCTCAGGTTCCATGGGCCCCCGTTTTGCTGAAATAGCCCAGGAGTTTACCGAAAAAATAAGAAAGCTGGGGCCTAATCCCCTTAAGAAACCCAACGCCTAAGGCAGGTGAAAAAAATGATCGTAGCCGAAGCTAAACCCCTGGCCGAGATAGCAGAACTTTTAGGAGAGGTACGCAAAATTTTAGTAGTGGGCTGCGGAGGATGTGTCACCGTCTGCTTAGCCGGCGGTGAAAAAGAAGTAGGGATAATGGCCGCGGCCCTGCGCATGATGTATAAAAAGAAGGGCAAGGAGCTAGAAACCATAGAAGTTACCCTTACCCGGCAGTGTGACCCTGAATATGTCCAGATGCTAGAAAAATATATCACCGAGGATGTGGATTGCATACTTTCCCTGGCCTGTGGGGTAGGGGTACAATTTTTAGCCGAGCGTTATAACAAATGGGTAATACCCGCACTCAACACCAAATTCGCCGGCGGAACGATAGAGCACGGAGTATGGGAAGAGCGCTGCGGTCTCTGTGGCGAATGCATCTTGCACAAGACAGGGGGCATCTGTCCTATAATAAGATGTTCTAAAAGTATTCTTAACGGTCCCTGCGGAGGTTCCCAGAACGGGCGATGCGAAGTTAACAAGGATATACCTTGCGCCTGGCAATTAATATATGATCGCCTTAAGGCTTTAAACAAGTTAGAGCTGCTTTTAGAAATCCAGCCGCCCAAAGACTGGTCTAAAGCCAGGGATGGCGGCCCGCGCAAAGTGGTACGGGAGGATGTGAGGATAGAATGAGCTGGAAGGCAGGCAGTAAATTAGAAAAACTCCTTTCCCAGGGACATTTTGTAGTAACGGGTGAGGTGGGTCCCCCCAAGCACGCTTCTCCAGACGGTATCCTTCACCACGCAGAGCTCCTTAAAGATTATGTAGATGCCATAAACCTAACCGACAACCAAACGGCCATAGTACGCATGTCCAGTATAGCAGCGGGCGTCCACGTGCTACGGGCTGGGTGCGAACCCATAATCCAGATGACCGTGCGCGACCGTAACCGCATAGCCCTGCAAAGCGATCTCTTAGGAGCCTATAGTTTAGGTATACGTAATGTGCTCTGTCTTTCCGGAGATCATCAATCCTTCGGCAATCACCCGACGGCCAAAAACGTACATGATATTGATTCCATCCAGCTCATCCGTATAGTTAAGGATCTGCGGGACGAAAAAAGATTCGCCTGCGGTGAAGAAATCAAAGAGCACGAGCCGCGCTTCTTCATCGGAGCAGCTGCTAACCCCTTTGCGGATCCCTTTGAATTTCGTGTCTTGAGGTTAGAAAAGAAGATCAACGCGGGCGCAGACTTCATACAAACGCAGTGTATCTTCGATATGGAACGGTTTGAGCGTTTTATGGCCATGGTGAGGGAGCGGGGGCTGCACAAGAAGGCCTATATCCTTGCTGGGGTAACTCCCTTGAAATCTGCCCGCGCGGCGAGGTATATGCAACAATCAGTGGCAGGCATGATAGTACCTGAAGAGATTGTAAACCGCATGGAAAAGGCTAAAGATCCTAAGGCCGAAGGTGTCGCCATATGCGTAGAACAGATCAAGCATTTACGTACTATAGAAGGCGTAGCTGGCGTACACATTATGGCCATAATGTGGGAGGATATCATTCCTACTATTGTTAAAGAAGCCGGCCTCTACCCCCGGCCTCAGGTGGAATAGGACAATGTTCTATGTGCCTACCCCTGTGCATATACTGACCGGGAGGAGATTCCTCCATCAGGGAGGGGTAGGGATTGCACAACTCAAGATTAGAAGCTCAAATTTTAAATTCCATTGATGAAGTAATCCAGTGCGCTATTTCTGCTGGTCTTAAAGAGGGGCCAGCGCGAGAAGAAGAAATAGCCCGGGGGGCAGCTATTATCCAAGAAATGGGTCATCTTTTGCTAGAGGTTCTAGAAGGTAAAAAAGAGCACCTTAAATCCTTAGTGGAGCAGCTCGCAGCCCAGCGGTTGCCAGACCGCCGGGTACTGCAAAGCTTTAGACATTTTTCCCGTGATCTACAAGAGATCATTGAGCAAGGAGTAAATAATTACCTTAAGGACAAAAGTTCCGGGGAGGAAGACGTTTTAGACTCCGAGCCCTTATATCAAACGCGGGAAAGTCCTGACGAGAAAGCGCAGAGTAATACAATACTGGAAATTCACCCCGCTGAACAAACTAGCCTAGAAGAAAAAGAAGAGAACAAGCCTCAATCTTCGATGAGTAAAAGGAGAGGATTACGCCTTGCCTTAGAGCAGGCCTTTCCGGGAGAAGAGATCCTAGAAAATTTTTCCATCAGGGGAGGGAAGCTAGATTACTTTTTACCGCGGTTAAATTTGGGTTTTGAAGTAGCTTCCGCGGCCCCTAACTGGCGGAAAGAATTCTTCCTACGCCGGGCAGGGATCAAAGTTATAAAGGTGAGCGAAGATGAAATTCAAAACCCTCTTTCTTTAGCTCGCCGCCTGCGCCGCTCGGGGGAGAGGTTGACACCGCACATTACCTAATGCTAAAATGGCGGTAACAAGCAAAATACTTAAAGAAAGGCTAGGAAAGGGAGAGTAGGTAGGAAGAGGGTTTATAGCGAGCCGGGAAAGGGTGAAAGCCCGGTAACCCTCTCCTGCTGAAAGCCACCCTGGAGCCTCCTGCCGAAAGGGAGACCCGAGTAGGCCAGGACGGAAGCCCCGTTATCGGCTGCGCCTTTTCTGGGCGCTAAATGAGGTGGGCCATTTTTTGGCCAATAAGGGTGGTACCGCGGGAAGGCCTCCCGTCCCTTAGGGACAGGAGGCTAAATTATTTTTAGGGGAGGGACAGGATGCGTAAAAATATACTTAAGCTTTTAGAAGGAAACAGTAAATTATCTCCTAAAGAAATAGCTTTAATGTTGGGTCTTCCTCCAGACGAAGTTGCCCGGGAAATAGCAGAAATGGAAAAAGAAAAGGTAATTCTACGCTATACTACCCTCATCAACTGGGAGAAGGTAGGGGAAGAAGAAGTGGCGGCCTTGATCGATGTTAAGGTAACCCCCCAACGGGATGTAGGCTTCGACGAGGTAGCCGCCCGCATCTACCAGTATCCAGAGGTAAAATCGGTATTCCTCATGTCCGGAAGCTATGACCTATCAGTTTTGGTGCAGGGTAAAAGTTTAAAAGAAGTCGCTTCTTTCGTAGCTCAAAAACTGGCCACCATAGAACATGTACAAAGCACCGTCACCCATTTTATACTAAAAAAATATAAGCAGGATGGCGTCATCTTTGAAGAAGAAATAACCGAGCGCCGGCAGGTGGTGCAGCCATGAATCAAAACCGTAACTTTGAACCCCAGAGGTTCATCTCCCCGGTAGTTAAAAATTTAAAGCCTTCGGGGATCCGCCGTTTTTTCGACCTCGTAGCCAACACCAAAGGGGTTATTTCCCTAGGAGTAGGGGAACCGGATTTTGTTACCCCTTGGCATATCCGGGAAGCCTGCGTTCAAGCCTTGGAACGAGGATATACCATGTACACTTCTAATCTGGGCCTACCAGAACTAAGGAAGGCCATAGCCAAGTACTTGGAGGAACGTTTTGGCCTTTCCTATCATCCGGACAAACAAATACTTGTTACTATCGGAGCAAGTGAAGCAGTGGACTTGGCCCTGCGTACTGTCATTAATCCCGGCGATGAAGTGCTCATCCCCGAACCCTGTTATGTCTCTTATAAACCCATAACCTTGTTATGCGGGGGGGTACCGGTAGAGGTACCTACAACCCAAGCGCACAATTTCCAGCCCACTCCGCAAGAAATAGAAAAGCGTATTAGCCCTAAGACCAAATTACTTATCCTTTGTTATCCTAACAATCCTACTGGAGCAGTTCTAGACCAGGAAACCATGATGGCTATTGCCAGGGTAGTGGAAAAACACAACCTTCTTGTGCTGGCAGATGAAATATACGCCGAGCTCCGTTACGACGGCCCACCTGTATCTTTTGCTTCTTTGCCAGGTATGCAGGAGCGCACCATACTCGTAAGTGGCTTTTCCAAGGCCTTTGCCATGACAGGATGGCGCATAGGATATGTGGCCGCGCATCCTGAACTCCTAGCAGCCATGGTCAAAATCCACCAATATACCATTCTTTGTGCACCTATCATGAGCCAGATGGCCGCCCTGGAAGCCTTACAGCAAGGGCTAAAAGATGTAGCTTATATGGTAGAACAATACGACCAGAGGCGCCGGTTGGTGGTGAGCCGGCTCCGGGAGATAGGGTTAGATTGCTTTGAGCCAAAGGGAGCTTTTTATGTATTCCCATCCATTGCCATCACAGGGCTAAGTTCGGAAGAATTTGCTGAACGGCTACTTAAGGAAGAAAAAGTAGCTGTTGTACCGGGGAACGCTTTTGGCCCTAGCGGTGAGGGTTTCATCCGCTGCTCTTATGCAACTTCCCTTCAGGAGCTTATGGAGGCCCTAAACAGGATAGAACGTTTTGTAGCCCGCCACCTCAGGCTAGCTAAGGCTGTGGCCCATGGATAACAAATTATAAAAGGACCTGCCGGACAATTATATTAACGGCCTTGACTGTAAGCCCAGTCATGTTTTCTACGCCTTCCTTAACCCTAGCCTGGGCGGCCTCGAGGTAAGATCTCCAGGGAACACCATAGCGAGCCGTAACTTCTATGGTAAGGGTTAGACTTCCAGAAATATTTTCTACATCTACTTGCACCTTGGGATGGCTTATTACGCCATCCCTTACTAAATAAGCAGCCAACTGCTCAATAACTTTTTCGGAAATATAAAAATGACCTAAAAGATTAAAGGTAGGACGGACCAAGGTTTGTTCTACCCAAAGCGTTTTGGGCCTCCCAGGAGGGGCATAACGGCGGCGTAAAAAGGTCTTTAAAGGTTCAATGAAGTTACCTCTAAAACGTGATTTTACCTCTACCGTAGGTACGGGAATAACGTGTTTGCCTAGCTGCCTCCGGATCTGTTGGGCCCGGGCGATCTCATCGGGAGTGGCTACTTCTGTAATATCAATAAATAAGCTAGGGGGTGGAAGTTCCAGTCGTTTAGCAATGCGGCAGGCCATCTCCCGAGAAGTACTTATAATCAAGAGGCGTGAAGGAGCCAAGGCTTTAATTTGGGCTTTAACTTCATCCGCATGGTGGGGATCGGAAAAAAGGGCCGTCTTAATGGCGCCCAGCCGAGTTGGCTGCTCTTTGGCTGAGATACCGGCCAGTATACGGCTTCCCTTAATTAAAAGCCCATCATCAATTATAAGTTCTGCCTGGTAATCATAAGCTACCGCCTGGGCACGATGGCTTTTACCGCTTCCGCTTGGCCCTATAAAGGCTATTACTTCCATAATTTACTCCTCTCTTCTAGAGCCTACAAAAATTAAAATTCCTATAAATGAAAAATCTGGCTATCCCTAGGTTTCCATGTTGGAGTTTATAAGTTTAACCCTCAAGTAAAAGACTACCTTGGAGGGCCCTGGTACAAATGCTATAATTTAAAGTATCAGGGAGGGACCTCTTATGCCAGTAAATGACAACTGGCTTTCGTCTACAATAAGCTTATTATTGGAAGATAGCACGGTAGTGGTACCTGAACCTTTACTTAAATATTATAACCGTCTAGGTCTTACAGAAACAGAAGTAATGATCATTATTCATTTGCTGCGGTGGCGCCAAATAGAACACGACCGCTTCCCATCCCCCGAGAAACTCAGTCAATATTTATCCATGGATAGCGAAGAGGTTAAAAACATATTAGCAGGCCTTATTGAAAAGAAGCTTTTAAGTATAGAGCCTTATTACAGCCCCGTAACTGGCCGGTGGCTTAATGCCTTCTCCTTACGCAATTTATGGGAAAAATTGGCTCAAATCTTAACCCGGGAAACCTTGCTCCAAACGGCTGCAAATGAGCAAGCGGCAGCGGTGGACCCCGGCTTAGGAGAGCTATATCGCATATTCGAAAAGGAGTTCGGCCGCCCCTTATCTCCTATAGAAAGTAGCCAGCTTGCCGATTGGTATCATAATACTAACTTAAGCCCTGAACTTATTATTGAAGCCTTAAAACGGGCGGTCCTGCGTGGAGCTTTAAATTTCCGCTACATAGACTCCATCCTTCGGGATTGGATCCGGCATAATATACGCACCGTACAAGAGGCTATCAATTATGACGACCGCCTCCTCAGTAAAAAAGCAGGAAAAAAGAAACCTAGCGAGGCTTCTGGCGAGGACAAGTATCGCGACCTCTACCGTTTAGACTTGCAACCATAGTCTTATGCGAATGGGGGATTCCTATGGAACGGATCCAGATCCCTTCTATTTCTCCGAAGCAGCCTACTTCACCTGAACCCCCAGCTCCTTCTCCCCATTGTCCTCACTGCCAAGATAGGGGAATAATCTTAAGGGAAGGCCGGGCTTATCGCTGCAAGTGTATGGAGGTTCGGGCGTGGCAGAACCGCCTACGTTCGGCGCACCTTGCACCTCAGCTCAGGCGGCACACCTTTGCCAATTTTGATTTAAGATTCTACTCGCGGCAAGCCTACGATGAGCTGACAGGAACGAGCTATTATGAAAGCGCCCGCCGCTGTTTGGAAGCGTGCAAAAACTTTGTAACCCAATGTGCCCAGCAACAGCCTACCAAAGGATTATTTATCTTTGGACCCGTAGGAAGCGGGAAAACCTTTCTTGCCGCCGCTATTGCCAATGCCCTGGCTTCTTTAAACATAAATGTGCTTTTTGTAGTGGTACCTGATCTCCTGGACCAAATCCGGGCTACCTATGACCGCCGCCCGGAAGAAGAAAGTCCCACCGAGCTGGAGCTTCTAACTACCGCTAGGGATGCTAGAGTTCTGATCTTAGACGATTTAGGAGCCCACAACTACACGGAATGGACCCGCAACAAAATCTATTCCCTTATCAATTACCGGTTGATTTATGAGCTACCCACTGTAATCACGAGCAATCTGGACCTTAAGCAATTAGAAGAATACTTGGGCGAACGCACCACTTCCCGTCTTTTGCAGCTCTGCCGGTCTTATCACCTTCCTGTAGAACAGGATATCCGTCTGATTTTAAGCCGAGAGGAGCGCCGATATTGACAATCATTTTCAATTACTTTATAATGATAAGCAGGTAATGATAATTTTTCTCAACGGATCAGCCCGGCAGGGAGGCAAAAGTAATATGACTCTCGAACAAGTAAAAGAAGGGGAAGTCTATCGCATACTTAAACTACCAAAACAAGAAATCCGCAACCAGGCTATACGCTTTGGGCTGTGGGAAGGAGCAATTATAAAGTGTAAAGGTGTCATCCCTAAGGGCCCTGTAATCATAGGGCGTAACCACCAAGAGATCGCCATAGGCCGGGGGCTAGCAAAGAAAATAGAAATAGAACCTGTATCTACTCCTCTAAAAAAAGCAGGGAAAGGGGGGTGAAGTATGATCTGTCATGACCGTAAAATAAACTTCCCTTTTCCTTCCCACTTGCGCAAAATAGTCTTAGCTGGCAACCCTAATGTCGGTAAATCGGTCGTTTTTAATACTTTGACTGGACTTTATGTAGATGTATCTAACTTCCCCGGTACCACCTTAGAAATAAATTACGGCCAGGTAGGGAACGACTGTATTATCGATACCCCCGGAATATATGGGGTTTCGTCATTTAATGATGAGGAGAGGGTAGCCAGAGATATCATCCTTTCTGCCGATATAGTTATAAACGTGGTAGATGCGGTCCACCTGGACCGTGACCTATTTCTTACCCAGCAACTCATCGATATGGGCCTACCTGTAGTAGTAGCCCTCAACATGGTGGACGAGGCAGTGCGGGAAGGAATTAAGGTAGATCATGAAAGGCTCGCCCAACTCCTCGGTGTACCTGTAGTTCCTACGGTAGCGGTAAAAGGGCAAGGGATCGAGGAATTGAAAAAAGCCGTTGCCTGTGCGCGACCAGGCCATCCTTTACCTGAGTTAGAGGAGATGCTAGCGCCACTTTTGCCCAAGGTACACAACCGGGCAGAGGCCCTGCTTATCTTAGAGGGGGATCCTTGGATAGCAGCCTGCCACCGCCTAAAACCCATGGATAAGCGGGAAGAAATTTATCTTTTACGCCGCCGCCGGGTGGATGAGTTGGTCGCGTCTGTAGTCCAAGAGGATATGAGCAGGGCTTCCTTTAGAAGCATTCTAAGTAAATGGATGCTTCACCCCTTAACCGGTATTCCTATATTATTGGGCGTGCTTTATATCCTCTACCAGTTTATCGGAGTTTTTATAGCCCAGACGGTAGTAGAAATTACCGAAGAAAGGATAATGCAAGGCTACTACCAGCCCTTTATCGAAAAACTACTTAGCCCCCTCTTGGGTCAAGGCCCTTTAAGTACCCTGCTTATAGGGGAATTTGGGCTTTTAACTATGACTGTAACCTATATCTTGGGCCTTTTGTTACCTTTAGTAGTAGGTTTTTATTTGAGCCTTTCTATACTAGAAGATTCAGGGTATCTACCCCGCATAGCTGTTCTGGTAGACCGTGTACTCATGAAGCTAGGAATGAACGGTAAAGGGATTATACCCCTTATCTTAGGCACAGGATGCGTCACTGCAGCCACTATCACCACTCGCATGCTAAATACCCCCAGAGAAAGGACAATAGCTACTTTCTTGCTGGCCATGACCATTCCCTGTTCAGCCCAGCTAGGAGTAATAGCCAGTATGCTGGCCCCCTTGGGAGTGCGGTATGTAATAACTTATGTAGGCTTGATTCTTATCATATTTATATTGGCTGGTACTGTGGTAAACCGAATTTTGCCTGGGGAACCCAGCGATCTTTTCCTCGATCTACCCCCCTTGCGTTGGCCACAAGCCCAAAATGTTCTTAAAAAAACCTATACTAAGGTAACATTGTTCCTGCGCGAAGCCACGCCCCTCTTTGCTTTAGGTGCGTTGCTTTTAGGTCTTTTTCAGGTGACAGGGTTACTCGAAGTAATCCAAGTTCTGCTCGCTCCGGTTACAGTTAGCTGGCTTAAACTTCCTAAGGAAGCTGCCACTGCCTTTATCATGGGGTTCATCCGGCGAGATTTCGGGGCCGCAGGACTTTACTCTCTTCCTCTTACTCCTGAACAAACCCTGGTGGCTTTGGTCACCATAACCATCTTTGTTCCCTGTATTGCTTCGGCCTTGGTAATTTTGAAGGAACGGGGTGTACGGGAAGCTCTTATAATATGGTTTACTATCCTTGTTTCAGCTTTTTTGATCGGGGGGATACTTGCTCATATAATGATTTAAGCAAATTATTGAGATAGGAGGAAAAACTATGGAACAAGGTCTTATTATTTGCCCTAGGTGTGGCTATCCCTCCTCTTCTCCCTACCTTCTCCGGTGCCCGCGCTGTAATGCCTTAATGTGTTCACTTTGTGCTGGTAGCTGCGAAGGGTGCAGCAAAAAGCGGAACGGTAAAGCCCGTGAATACCAAAGGGAAGAGGGTAAGTTTTTAAAGATGCTCTCCTAATTTAAAGGAGGGCTTTTTTATTTTTTATTGTACCAACCTTAAAGAAGGAAGGAACCAGCGATAGAGAGAAATAGATAAGAAGAGTAATTAAACAGTGTTATAGGCAAGGAGAGGGTGGACATGAAGATACCGGTCTGCGACCGGTGTAAGGCACAGAAGGTGGAAGGTGTTATTTGTCGCCATTGCGATACAGCTTATTGTTATGAATGTCTGGACATAAATCCTCCCGACATGCGCATATGCCCGGTATGCGGGGAATTCCTCTGTGATGAGTGTTATGAAGGACTTATCGAATGTGATTTGAAGAAGAGGCCCTAATTGTTTTAGGGTCTTTTTTAGGACCATATCTTTTTCATATTATGAAATTAAATTTCATTGACATGCCGGAAAGGGGCTATTAGAATAAAGCTGGGGTTACGGATTATCCTTAGGTTTTTGGCCTAGGCAGAAAAATTTTTCTAAGGGGGACCAGGGATGAGTTTCAGTAAAGGTATCAATGCTAGCGCTGCCACCCTTACCAGAAACCGTACACCCGGTAGCGTCTGCCCCTTTAGCGGCATGTGTGCTACTTGCCTAGAAGGGTGTACCGGTTTATGTGAGGTGGGCCGTTCAGCTTACCGGGGACGCGAGGTAATCTATCCCCAGCCCTTCGGGCCTATAACCGCAGCTTCCGAAAAGGACTATCCCATCGATCTGTCGCACTTCAACATCATGGGTACCACTGTTGGAGCCCACGGTATAGAACCCGACAGCGATAAAGCCATTTTCCCCAATGTAAATATTGAAAGTGCAGTAGGGGCTAATGAACAAATTAAACTAAGACTTCCAGTAGTTATTCCAGGGTTAGGCTCTATCAATATAGCTAAACAAAACTGGGAAGGGTTAGCCATAGGTGCTGCTATCAGCGGTGTTATACTTACTATAGGTGAAAACGTCTGTGGTATGGATCCAGATGCGGAGTTCTCCTCCGGCCGGGTGGTCCGTTCCCCGGATATGGAACGGAGGGTAAAGCTTTTCCAAAAATGGTATAACGGTTATGGTGCCATCGTAGTCCAGAGCAATGTTGAAGATACCAGGCTTGGGGTACTAGAATATGTTATCGATAAGCTGGGTGTAGAGGCTGTTGAGCTTAAATGGGGGCAGGGAGCTAAAGATATTGGAGGAGAAGTAAAGCTAAATTCGTTAGAACGAGCGTTACAACTTAAAAGCCGGGGATATATTGTGCATCCTGATCCCGAAGATCTCGCGGTTCAGGAAGCCTTCCGGAACGGAGCCTTTAAGGAGTTTGAACGTCACTCCCGGGTCGGAATGGTAGAGTACGATTCTTTCCTGGCAAGAGTAGAGCAGCTTCGCCGCCACGGGGCTAAATATGTATTCCTTAAGACAGGAGCATATCGACCGGCTGACCTGGCGCGGGCTGTAAAATATGCCTCCGACGCCAAGATTGACCTCTTGACAGTAGACGGAGCCGGTGGAGGCACTGGGATGAGCCCGTGGCGTATGATGAATGAATGGGGTATCCCCACAGTTTATTTGGAGTCCTTGCTTTATAGATATCTAAACAAGCTTGCTGAGCGCGGCAAGTTTATTCCGAGCGTAGCTATAGCGGGAGGCTTCGCTTTAGAAGATCAAGTCTTTAAAGGTTTAGCCCTAGGTGCGCCCTACATCAAAGCAGTAGGCATGGCTCGAGCTCCGTTAACTGCTGCTATGGTAGGTAAGACCTTAGGTGAAGCTATTAAAAACGGAAAGGTGCCAGCAGAGATCGCTAACAAGTACGGCACAACGCTGGAACAAATCTTTGTAGCTGCGTCTGAGCTTAAGGCCAAGTACGGCGAAGTATTTGCCGAGATACCTCCTGGAGCCATCGGAGTATATACGTTCTTTGATCGTCTCAGTGTAGGGCTTAAACAACTCATGTGTGGTGCCCGTAAATTCGCTTTGCGGTATATAACTAGAGATGATATAGTAGCTCTGACTCCGGAAGCTGCTAAAGTGAGCGGTATCCCTTATGTAATGGACCTAGATGCCGAAGAAGCGGAACGCATCCTTGAGTCTTAAAAAGGTTTAAATTAACTCTAGAAAAGTGTATAAAATAACCGTATTATAGATTAAGGAGGGCTTAAAATTAATATCTTCTTTTATAAATGCCCTCCTTAATCCTTAATAGTCCGAAACCAAAATAAAGAAACGGGGTTATAAACTTACCGTGGTGCAAAAAAGGCAAACCCAAGGAAATCCCCATACCAAAAGAATAAAAGGTGTTCAGTCAGTAGAGCGGGCCCTTATTATCCTTGAGGCTCTAGCCCGGGCTGAAGGTCCGGTAACGCTTTCGAGTTTAAGCGCAGAAGTAGGATTACACATTAGTACCGTCCACCGCTTGCTAAATACCCTAGCCCTGAGGGGGTTTGTAGAGCAGGAGCCCAATCAGGGAAGGTACCGGTTGGGGCTAAAAGTATTTGAAATCGGCCACCGGGCTCTACATTCCTTAGACATAAGGGCAGTAGCTAGGCCTTTCCTCCGCCAGCTCGTGGAAGAGTTTAATGAAACGGCCAATTTAGCCGTGCTAGATGGGACGGAGGTTGTTTATATAGATCAAGTAGAATCCAAAAACATGGTAAAAATGATGGCCAGACCCGGTACTAGAGCGCCAGCCTATTGTACCGGAGCCGGGAAAGTGCTGCTGGCCGGCTTACCTCCTTTTCAGCTAGAAAGGGTATTGAGCAGCCTTAATTTACACCCTTATACTACAGCAACTATCACTAGCGTAGAAAGCTTAAAAAAAGAGTTAGATCAAGTTCGCCAACAGGGCTATGCCATAGATAGGGGAGAACTGGAAGAAGGCGTCCGGTGTGTGGCGGCCCCCATCAAAAATTACGAACAACGGGTAGTGGCTGCCCTAAGCGTTTCCGGTCCTAGCAATCGTATAACCGAAGAACTACTCCAGGGTAAGCTTACAGAGGCTGTATGCCGGGCAGCTCAGGCTATTTCAGAAGCTTTGGGTTCGGATTCAAACAAGCTCTAGATATAACGCCAATGTTTTCTTTCTTTAAGAATTTTAAGGAGGGTGAAGGTTTAAGAGGTGCCTAACCTCCGTGAACTGCTAACCCACATTTTAACCCTCCTTAACCTCGGTCTAATATGGGTAAACAAAGCAGGCATAATACTGGAGTCTAACCCGCAAGCTTTAGCTATCTTAGGCTTACCCGGCCAGGATGTACGCGGGCGGAAGTTGACGGAAGTCTTTCCTGCCTCTCGCCTTTCTGAAGCCTTGACCACAGGAAAACCTCTGATAGGCACTAGAGCCCAGGGGATAAAGGGGGGTATCCGGGTTAGCTATCTTCCTCTAGCGGATAAAGAAGGTAACACTATGGTTGTTTTAGAACAATATGATACCAGCTACGACCTTGCTGAAATCTATGAAACCCTCCTGGCTGAGTTACCCTTGGGCCTAGCTGTCGCAGATAAAGAGGGGACGTTGATATTTATCAATAAGTATTATGCCTCATTGGTAGGGTGGGAAGAGAACAGGGCTACAGGAAGGACAGCAGTGGAGGTTTTACCTTTCTCTAGGTTATCTCAAGTCGTTTCTACAGGGCGGCCTTATTTAAATCCTGAAGTAGAGTTTGAAGGTCACAAGCTTTGTCTGGCTGAAATACCCTTAAAGAATAAAAGCGGGGAGATATTAGGGGGAGTAAGCCGGGTGCTCCCCCAGGAGGCTCTTTTGCAGGACAACTTTAAGGATTTTTACTATCAATTTAAAATAATGGAAAATAGGCTCCTTCTATATAAAGACGAACTAGAATTCTTCCAAGAAAATATATCTCCCTGGGCAGCTATACAAGGAGTTAGCCCCCAAATAAAGGAACTTAAAAAATTAGCTGCTCGGGTAGCCCAAGGAGATGCCAACATTCTCCTGTTGGGCGAAAGCGGTACCGGAAAAGATCTACTGGCTCGCGCTATCCACCAGGCCAGCAGGCGGAAAAAAGAGCCTTTTATCAAAATTAACTGTGCAGCTATACCGGAGAATCTCCTGGAGGCAGAACTTTTCGGGTATGAAGAGGGAGCTTTTACAGGGGCAGCCCGCGGTGGTAAGCCAGGTAAATTCGAACTTGCCGATGGAGGCACCGTATTCTTGGACGAAATAGGCGATCTACCTTTGAGTATGCAACCCAAGCTACTACGGGTCCTACAAGAACGTTCCTTCGAGCGGGTAGGGGGCAGAAAAACCTTAAACGTAGACGTCAGAATCATAGCGGCTACAAATAAAGATCTGGTGTCCCTCGTAAAAGAAGGCAAATTCCGTTTAGACCTTTATTATCGCCTGGCCGTTATCACCCTCCATATCCCTCCCCTCCGGGAACGACCCATGGATATCGAACCCATTTGCCGGAGCCTTATCCATAAATTTAATACCAAGTACGGACTAGAAGTCCAAGGTCTAAGCCATGAAGTTAAGGAGCTTTTTGAACGATATTCTTGGCCGGGTAATGTACGTGAGCTAGAAAATGTACTAGAATATACCTTTAATTTCCTAAACCCGGAAGATAAGTTCATATTACCCGAGCATCTACCACCGACCTTCCCTCAATTTATTTCTTCGGGAGGGTTAGAGTTAAAAAAGGCGGTTGCCTTAGCCGAGCAAGAAGCTATCAAGAAAGCCCTTGCGGCAGCTAAAGGTAATAAACAAGAGGCTGCACGCTTACTGGGGATACACCCCTCTGGTCTCTATCAAAAGCTTAAGAAATACAACCTCGATGTGAGCTGATGGGACTATGCATAATTTAGAATTCAGCTCTTTTCTAGAAGAGTTGCTTCATAATGACCAAATTGTGGATAGGTGGGTATATACAACCTGCGGTTTCTGTGGTACCGGGTGCGGGTTATATTTGGGGGTTAGAAAAGATCAGGTAGTAGCCATAAAACCCAACCCCTCTTCTCCCGTAAACCAAGGACAGCTCTGTCTTAAGGGTATGTATGCCTGGAAAAGTTTAAAACACCCTGAACGGGCTACCCATCCCCTCCTGCGGGTAGAAGGGAAAATGGTCCCTATAACATGGGAGAAAGCATATGAAATTCTAGTACAGAAAATCCGGGAATCTTTAGCAAAAGGTGGCCCAGAGGCTATAGGTATTTATCATGGGGGACAGCTCACCCTGGAAGAATATTATGCCTTGCATAAACTGGCTAAAGGCGTCCTCGGTACGCCTAATATAGATGCTAATACCCGCCTTTGCATGGCTTCCACGTCCATGGGATATATCCGTTCCTTCGGCGTCGATGCTCCTCCGGGGTGTTATGAAGATTTGGACGCCGCCGAGGTTATCTTTATCCTGGGGGCCAACCCGGCGGAAATGCATCCCCAAGTTTGGCAGCGTATCCTGCGCAGCCGCCAGCGCAAAGGTACTAAACTCATAGTGGCCGACCCCCGCCTCACCTTGCCGGCAAGTGTGGCTGATTTGCACTTGAGATTACGGTGTGGCACTAATATACCGCTACTTTATTCTATTATCTATGTACTTATCCAAGAAGATCTGCTAGACTGGAGATTCATCACCAAGGCTACAGTGGGATTCAAAGAGCTAAAGGTAGCAGCGCAGAATTTTCCTCCAGAAGTAGCCCAGGAGTTGACCGGTGTCCCGGCTGGAGACATTATCCGGGCTGCTCATCTATTTGGAAAAGGAGCCTCAGCCGTCACCCTCTTCTGTCAAGGGGTAAACCAGAGCCTTCAAGCAGTGGATACGGTCACCCTCATTAACTCCCTACACCTCATAACCGGAAAGATAGGCCGCCCAGGTTGTGCCCCTCTTTCTTTAACTGGCCAGGCTTCATCCTTGAGTATGCGGGAGATAGGAGGGGTAGGGAGCCTACCCGGGTTGCGCAATCCCCAAAACCCTCAGCACCGCCGTGAAATAGCATCATTTTGGGGTGTAGAGGAAAAAATACTGCCCCGGCATACTAATGATATCTACACCATGTTGGAACTTATCGAGGATGGGCGCCTGCAAATACTTTGGGTGATCGGCACCAACCCCGCCGTATCTTTACCAGACCAGCAGTATGTGCGCAAGCAGTTGGAACGGGTATTTTTGGTGGTACAGGATATATTTTATCCTCTGGAAACTGCTTACTACGCTGCTCTCTTCCTTCCTGCTGCCCAATGGGGAGAAAAAACAGGGACCATAACTAATTCTGAGCGCCGGGTTAACCTTGTACAGAAAGCAGTCCGGCCACCAGGAGAGGCGAAAGATGATCTAACTGTCATATGCGAGGTAGCCCGCCATTTGGGAGCGGGAAGGCTTTTCTCCTGGCCAGGACCAGAAGAAGTATTTAACGAACTTAAAGAGTTGACGCGCCACCGCCCCAACGACCTTACAGGTATAACCTATAACCGCCTTAAAGCCGAAGGGGGCATCCAGTGGCCCTGTCCAGAGGGGGCCCAAACAGGTACTGCGCGGCTTTATACTGACGGCTTTTTCCCCACGGACCCTGCTGTATCTCAAGCTTACGGTGAATTCAACGCTAACCCTGGTCGAGCCAAACTCTGGGCCGTACCTTACCACCAGCCATCTTCTCTTAAAGATCGGGACTATCCCTTCTGGTTAAATACGGGCCGGGTCATTGAACACTACCATACTCGTACCAAGACCAAACGCATCCTAGAGTTAAACGTTTTGATCCCCCAACCTTTTGTAGAAATAAACCCCCTGGATGCGGCAGCCCTTGGAATAAAAGAGGGGGATTGGGTTAAGGTGATCTCCCGGCAGGGCTGGGTGAAGGTACGGGCTCGCATCACTCCAGTAGTATCCAAAGGAGAAGTGTTTTTACCCTTCCATTTTGGAGATCTCGACCCGGAAGAAAGACAGCAACCCCAGGCAGCCAACCATCTAACATCGTGGTTAGTGGATCCTATTTCCCGCCAACCGCTGACTAAAGTAGGTACCTGCTACCTAGAAAAATCCAGCCCCCGATTCTAAAAATTTAGAGACCCCTTCTAAGATTTTAGAGAGAACTCTCAACAAATGCTCTTCACAATCCCTAAAAGGCGACCTTTAAAGCTTTTAAAATACTTATTATCTCAAGCTCTAGAAATCTTCTTCTAGACCTTTTTATTTTTTGGCACGAAACTTGCTAAAAGATATCCTCCGGAAAACATGAGTACAACTTCACAAGCAAGCCCTGTTACTTAGAGAATATATGGAGTCTAAGCTAATCTCACCTTAATCTGTTTAATAGTCAGGAAGTAAGTTACTTACCAAGAAAGGAGTGGAATGGTTGGCCATCATGAAAAAACAAGGTTTTAGGTTTACACGGCGCCAGTTTTTAAAAGCTTCGGCAGTAGCCACAATCCTGGCTGGTGCAGCAGCCTCACCCGCCTACTTTATGCCTTCATCTGGCGCTCAAGAAGAGAAGAGCCTTCAGTTTAAATTTGTACGTTCCGTTTGTTCGCCCAACTGTACAGGAGCATGCGGTATTAAAGCCATGGTAGTGAACGGCCAGATCAAAGCCTTGTTCCCTACGGATGATTATCCAGAACCGCTATACGGACCGCGAGGTTGCCTGCGGGGGTTAAGCTATGTCAATCTCATTTACGGGCCCGATCGTCTAAAGCGCCCCTTGATCAGGACAGGGCCGCGGGGAAGCGGCCAGTTTAGGGAAGCTTCTTGGGAAGAAGCGTTGGATTATGTGGCAGCTCGCCTTAAAGAAATAGCCAGCAAGTACGGTCCAGAAAGTATAGGTTTTAGTTTCCAGGTAGGGGGAACAGGGCACGTTCAGAAAGGGGCCTGGATCGCTCTTTCTACTCTGGCAGGATGGACCATCTTCCATCCCTATGATAAAAACGGCGATCTACCCATGTTCTGGCCCCAGACCTTCGGCGTCCAGACAGAAGAGCTAGAACCATTGGAGTGGCTAAACTCCAGGTATATCGCGGTATTTGGTTCTAATCTCCTTGTTACCAGGCTGGTAGACTCCGACCTTCTTATCCAGGCCAGAAACCAGGGTGCAAAGTTTGTGGTTTTCGATCCCAATTACTGTGTTACCGCGGCTAAAGCAGATGAGTGGATACAGCTAAAACCCAGTAGCGATGCTGCCCTGGCCTTAGGTATAGCCCGGATTATTATTGAGGAGAAGTTATATGATGAGCAATTTATTAAAACCTATACAGATCTGCCCCTCCTAGTGCGGCTGGATACCAGACGCCGCCTCCGGGCAGGAGAAGTTAAGGGCTTAGAACTTCCCCGGGATCTCCCACCCTACAGGGAAGCCTTTGTAGCCTATAACGGTAATTTCCTTGTTGTACATCCAGAAAAGTTAAACCTCCCCCCGGATGTGATGCTGGAAGGGGAAAGGGAGGTAGAGTTGAAGGACGGCCAAATGGTTAAAGTTAAACCGGTCTTCCAGTTATTAAAGGAACACCTGAAGACTTACACGCTGGAATATGTAGAGAAGGAAACCGGGGTGGCCAAGGAAGTTGTAGAAAGGCTTGCCCGGGAGATGGCCACCATCAAACCCTTGCATGTAATTTATGGAGCCAGCAACTACCAATGGTATCACGGAGATCTAAAGGGGAGGGCCTTAGCGTTATTACCTGTTCTTACAGGTAATTTAGGCCGGCCTGGTGCGGGCATCTCTACTTATGCCGGACAGTACAGGATACGTTTCGATGTGAAGGAATGGTGGTTCCCCAAACCTCCTCGTTGGACTCCTTGGCTTTACTTCCTTCATGGACCCACTAAAACCATGACTGCGCCTTATCCCCCAAACGGCTTTAAAGCCCTCATCTTCGGGTGGGGGAACCCCTTCGACCAGCACAATATGGCTAACCGCTTAAGGGAGAAGGCTGAAAATGGAGATCTGGAACTAATTGTGGCTTTAGATTACCAGATGACCACGAGTTGCCGTTACAGTGACGTGGTATTTCCGGTAGCCACCTGGTATGAAAAGGTGGAGCTGGTTACCACCCCCTTACACCCCTATATTCAACTCCAGCAGCCGGCCATTGAACCCTTATTTGAGTCCCGCTCTGAATTTTGGATTGCCCGGGAGATAGCTAAAAGGCTTAACCCCCAATTTGAAACCCACTTCTTCCCGGGCTTAGAAGAAAAGGAAGCAGCGGAAAAAGTTATTGAGCTACTCCTTAAAACAGGTGGTCCTCCTGTGGAAGGTATCACTATAGAGCAGCTTAAAAAGGGGCCGGTCCGTTTGAAATCGGAAGTTCCGGGTAACCGGCAAATACCTTTCTATGAACAGGTCAATCTCCATAGGCCCTTCCCCCCTTTAAGCCGTCCAGCATCTCTGGAGGCTACTGCCAAATTTGTAAAAAGCGGCCGTATCGAATTTTATCGAGAGGAAGAAGGGTTTTTAACCCGGGGCGAAGCTCTACCTGTCCATAAACCGCCGTTTGAAGAAAGCGAATATGTTTTAAACCCCGAGGCTAAGGAAAAATACCAGTTCGTATTTATTACCCGCAATTCTCTGTACCGAGTCCATTCCACCCACTCTAACAATATATGGATGAACGAGCTACAGGATAACAGACCCAAGATATTCCTTAACCCGGAAGATGCTGCCCAAAAAGGAATTAAGGAAGGAGACTTAGTAGAAGCCTATAACGACCGGGGACGGGTAAGGGGATGGGCTGTACTAGATCCGGGCTTAAACCAAAAAGTAGTGGTCTTTGAGCAGGGTTGGTGGAGCCAGTATCTTAAAGGAGACTCTTATAACTCCCTCACCTACCCCTTTATTAAACCTACCCACGAGATTTACTTTGTTCCTGGCATATGGGCGCCTAATACAGCCTGGAACGAAACCCTATGCGATGTACGAAAGGTGGCGGAAGAAAAATGAAATTAGGTATGGCCATCGACTTGGACCGCTGTATAGGATGCCGTACCTGCATGGTGGTCTGTAAACTCCATAACGCCCAGCCCCCGGGTACTTGGTGGAACCGGGTATTTACTCCTGGGAGCGGGGAACACCAAGTGCCAACCTTACAAAAGGGACGGCCTCAAATGTATTTCTTACCTGTGGCCTGCCAAATGTGCGAAAACCCTCCCTGTCAAAAAGTATGCCCGGTAGGGGCGACCTACATTGATGACCGGGGTAGAGTACAAGTGGACTTAGAGCGCTGCATAGGGTGCCGTTATTGCCTGGCCGCCTGCCCCTATCAAGTACGCCAGTTTAATTGGGAAGATCCTAAGAAGACTAAAGGGAAAGTAGGGTATATAGAGGGATATGAATACGGGTATCCCTTCCCTTACAGGGATAAAAACGGGCGCCTAGTTTATACGCCTGACCGGCCTAAAGGTGTAGTGGAAAAATGTACTTTCTGCGCCCAATATACAGATAACGGCGAAAAACCCATTTGTGTTCAGGTCTGCCCTGCTAGAGCTCGCTTTTTTGGGGACTTAGATGACCCCGATTCGGAAATAAATGAGGTGCTCCGCCAGCGGCAGGCTTTCCGCCTGAAAGAGGAGCTGGGTACCCGACCCAAAGTATTTTATCTGCCCCCTGCAATCCCTCATAAGTAAGGAAAAAACTTTAGCTTTTATCTTTAGCCCAGCCTGGCAAGTAAAGAAAGACCATTATAATCAAATATTAAGATAACTAGAGGTGAAATTAGATGCATAGAAAAAACCTAGTTTTAATTTTGGCCCTTCTCCTCCTTTTAGCCAGCCTATCAGCCTGGGTCTATCAAGTACGAGCAGGCCTTATCATCACCCATATGCGTAACCCCTTTAGCTGGGGTTTATATATCGCTACCTTCGCCTTTTTTGTGGGTATAGCCGCGGGGGGATTAATAGTTTCCTCCGCCGTCTATCTATTCAGTATAAAAGCTTTAAAACCCTTTACCCGCGTAGCTTCTTTATCCGCCTTTGCCAGCATCTTAGCGGCTGCCATCATCATACTCCCTGATCTGGGCAGGGTAGATAAAATCTACCTTCTGCTGTTACATCCTAATTTTCGTTCACCGCTGATATGGGATGTTATCGTAGTATCTTCCTATATCCTCCTCACTTTTTTAAGCGTCTATTTTCAGCTTCTCCCCGATTGGAAAAGGGAAGGCAGGGGTTTTCTTAATCGCTGGACCCAGAGGCTCTCCCCTGAGGAAGTAGAAAAGATATCCATTACCTGGAGCAAGCGCATAGCTTTTGTTGGATTGCCCATAGCTATACTTATCCATACCATCACTGCCCTTATTTTTGCCACCCAGGCTTCCCGCGGGTGGTGGTATACAGCAATCCTGCCTGCCGACTTCATCTCCGTAGCAGTAGCTTCCGGTGCAGCTTTATGCCTTCTTATTGCCCTCTTAAGTATGGGAAGGGAAGGATTTCCCCAGTACGCTTCTGCTCTTGCTATTCTAGCCCGGATCGCGGCTTGGGCCCTAGCGGTACACTTATTCTTCCTGGCCACGGATCTGGTCATCCATTGGTGGTGGGCTAACCCGGATGAACTTGAACTCCTGTCCCTTCTTTTCTACCGCTATGGAGCTCTTTATGCTTTAGAAATGGTGTTGACCATTTTCAGCATGGTATACTTCCTAACCTCCTGGGGTATAAGTTCACCCCGTGCCCTCCTTAGCGGAGGTCTTGTTTTGCTGGCAGGTGTTTTTATCCATCGCCTTAATCTCCTTTTCCCAGCTTTCAACCATTTCCCCTTAAGCCTCACCCTACCGGGGGCGGAAAATGAGTTCTGGAGCTATCCCGTGGCTTTAGGTGAATTTAGGCCAGGAGATTCTATCTTTGTTAGCTCGTGGCCTTATGTACCTAGCCTATGGGAAATTTTTATCGATCTACTGCCCTTTGCTTTAGTTCTTATAATCTGCTCCTGGATGATCAGTTCTTACAGTATATTGCCAAATACCCGTAAAGAGACGACCAAAACCATATCTTCCCCTTTTGCTCAAAACCTCGATTTCTAATTTTTACCACCAGGCCAGATATACCTTTAATTAAGCTTTCTCTAATCTACTTTTTATCCTAGGGGGTAAAATCCCCCCTTTTTTGTTATTTTAATGATGAAGGAAATGCCCTAATTTTGTCTAACACCATTTTTAAATAGAGCCATACCAAAATTCCCATTGTCCCACCAAGGGGGATCCAGGGTGAAAAGAGGCGTTCTTTGCTACCTGGCCCAAGATGAAAAGGATGAGGAGATCTCTTACAACCTGGCAGAGCTTAAGGAGCTTGCCCAAAACATCGATATAGAGGTTAAAGACTACCTTTTTCAACGCCGGCGTCCAGACCCTAATTATCTTTTGGGAGAAGGAAAGGTTCAGGAATTGAAAGAAAAAGTGGAAAGAGAGAACATAGAAGCTGCTATTTTCAACCTAGAACTTTCCCCTCGGCAGATCTTAAGGCTAGAAGAAAGGTTAGAGAAAGTAGAAATATGGGACCGTACCCAGGTAATCCTAGAGATCTTCCGCCGGAGGGCCCGTTCCCGGGAGGGGAAAATACAGGTAGAACTCGCCCGCCTAAGTTATCTTTATCCTCGTATGCTGGGCTTGGGTGAGGTGCTTTCCCGCTTGGGAGGGGGTATCGGAACACGGGGTCCCGGGGAAACTAAATTAGAAGTGCTACGCCGTTCTGTACGCAGGCGTATATATGCCTTACGGCGAGAACTGGAAGAAATTCGCCGGAACCGTGAAGTCCTGCGACAGCGCCGGGTTAAAAACGCTATTCCCGTAGTAGCTCTGGTAGGCTACACTAATGCGGGTAAGTCTACCCTCCTTAATGCCCTCTCTTTAACCGAAAATAAAGTCTTAGCGGAAGACCGGCTTTTTGCTACCCTGGACCCCGTAAGCAGGCGTATCCGGCTGCCTTCCGGCCGTGAAATTCTACTTACCGATACCGTGGGTTTTATTCAACACATGCCGCCCAAGCTAAAGGAGGCCTTTAAAGCAACTTTAGAAGAACTATCTTCCGCTGATCTCCTGCTCCATGTTATCGATCTTACCAGCCCTTATATGGAACGTCAGGTAGCGGCGGTAGAGAGCATCCTGGAGGAACTGGACCTTATTCACCGCCCTCTTCTTAAAGTCTACAATAAAGTAGACAAGTTCACCGGGATCATCCCCGTGGACGGCTTGGCCATCTCAGCCCTTCATGGTACTAATCTTCCCCTCCTTTTAAGGCGCCTAGAAGAGGAACTTTTTACTGTTGAGGAGATGACCTTATGGGTACCCTTTACCCACCTTGGGGAATTAGCCAGGGCAAGGGATAGGGTAGAGGTGGTGGAGGAAACATATATGCCCCAGGGAGTAGAGGTGCTCTTGCGGGGCCTTCCCCAAGATCTTAGAGTTTTGGAAGCCCGGATAAGGAAGAAGGAGGAGGAAAATGTAAATAAATACCGGCAATAAATTAGCTTGGCCAAACCTCAAGCGGGGAAGGTGCGACGGGATGGACGCCAAAAAGAACCTCCTTCTTACCGGCCCGCCGGGCAGCGGTAAGACAACGGTTGTGCAGCGCCTCCTTGAACTTCTACCAGCAGGAGCTACGGCCGGTTTTTATACTGAGGAGATCAGGGAGGGCGGGAAGCGTACCGGGTTTGCGGCCCAGGTCGTGGGCGGTCCAAGGATCATCCTGGCCCGTGCGTCCAGCGCTGGCCACCACCGTGTTGGCCGGTATACTGTAGAGGTTGCAACTTTTGAAGAAGTAGTTCTACGGCCGCTTACGGCGGTTCTTAAAGATCCCTCTAAGCGCTTTCTTATAATTGATGAGATCGGGAAAATGGAGCTTCTTGCCTCCTCTTTTAGAGAGCTGATCTTAGCGTGTATGGATAGCCCGCTACTTCTCGTGGCCACGGTGATGCTTGCACCGCACCCCTTCACCGACCGGATCAAAGCCAGGCCGGATGTGGAGGTAATCGAGATCGGGCCGCATAACCGCAACCGTTTGCCCGCGGATCTGGCAAACAAACTAATGGAACTTAGTAAGCTCTTCCAAGGGGAATAGTAGGCGCGGTATTAAAAAATAGCAGGCGGCACCCCGGCAACTTTGAATTTCAGGGCCTGTAGAGCCTGTTTTGTCTCTGCGAGCTTTTTACCGCGAAAATAATTCCCATTAGGGAAGGATTTCTCTAACCTTATAAAGTTCCCTTAGCACCTTTTGATAATCCTCTCTTCCTTCCTCAATAAGATCCATGGTTTTTTCTATCTCTCGGGTTAAAGCAGTGTCAGTATACTCAGGGAAGTTTTTCTTCAGGTAACGGTATACCTTAAACCCCAAACGGGTAGGGTAAAGGCTCCCCCGCCGAACCGTCAGGTAACGCCGGTTAAGAAGGGTGGCTACGATTTCTGCGTAGGTAGAGGGTCTACCTATGCCTTGCCGCTTCATCTCCTGGATTAGAGTACCCTCAGTGTAAAGTTCTACTGCCGGTATTTCCTGGTACGCCTTATGAGTTAGCTGTGCTTCGGGGTCAAGGCGGCTTACAGAAAAGCTCTGCCACATAAGGGCAAACCCTGGGGCAAGTACTTCAGTTATTAGCTCCGTTTCCCAAGTATAGCTCGGCACCCGAAAGCGCACTTTGGCCTTGCGTATCCGGGCGGGCGCCATCTGCGAGGCCATAAACCGCCGGAAGATAAGCCCGTAAAGATCAATAGCCTTTTCCTGGCTCAAGTTAACTAACCCTGCTCCTACCATCCACCTAAGCTCAGCTTCTGTTAGAGGACGTGTCGGCCTTATGGCCTCATGCGCCCCTCCCTCTCCCCAACTGCGCGGATGAAAAAGCTCTTCCCCATAGAACTGGGAAATAAAAGGCTTAGCTACAAGGAAGCGGCCTGTTTCCGACACCCGGGTAGAATCGGTACGGTGGTAGGTAATATATCCCGCCTCAAAAAGCTCCTGGAGGAGCTTCATTGTAACCGGTGCGGATAGCTGTAGCCGGTGGACTGATTCGGTGAGAATAGTATCCGTGGTAAAGGGGGGTAGGGGTGACCGTTCTTCTTCGCTTATTTCTAATATTTCCCATGTCACCTGGTCGAGCTCGGCAAAAATTTTCTTACCCAGTTGTAGGTCGGGTACTTCTAAAGTAAAAGTAGCACCGCCCAAAGAGAAGGTAAGGCGCGCCTTCTTTTGGCGTCTCTTTTCTGTACGAACCACTACCCATCCCAGCACCGGAGTCTGAACCCTTCCGGCAGAAAGGTGGCGGTTATCAAATTCTTGCCAGAGGCGCCGGGATAGACAGAAACCCACCCAACGATCGAGTATCCGCCGAGTAAGTTGGGCCTGTACACGATGTAAGTTTATTTGTCCGGGGTTTTCCAAGGCTCGGCGGAAGGCAGCGGGAGTAACTTCATGGAATTCCAGCCGGTAAATATAGGGGTTGAAGGGGCGCAAGGAAAGATAAAGATCATAAGCTATTTTTTCTCCTTCAGAGTCGGGATCGCTAGCCACGAAAACCTCATCCGCTTCAAAGGCTAAATGCTGCAGCCCTTGTAATATTTCTTGTTTGTCCCATACTGTTCCTTCTGGGTAACGGCTCACTTCTTCTGGATCCACGAACTCCTCTCCTGTCTTCTGGAAGATTTTTATAGTGTCAAAGACGGGCAGAAAATCGTGCCCATCGGTAAGAACGCCAAAAAAGCCTTGTTGCCTACTTAAATTAAATATGTGCCCCAGGCAAGAGGTAATTATAAGGTGCCGGTCGCCCGCCGGTATTTCGTAAGCAAGTGCCCCTTTTACCCGCCGGATTCCGGGTTTCCCCCAAAAAGACGCTATAGTACGGGCCTTGTGAGGAGACTCTACCACTACCAGCGTAGTATAGGGGCCCTCTTGGGTCGCAAGATCTTTTTCCCTGAGCCGCTGGCGGTCTTCTTCGATACCCCGCATAATTCCGGCTAAATCGACTTCACGCAGGGGCATAAATTCTATTTCTGTTGGAGTAAAAGCGCGCAGCCGCTTTTTTAAGCTTTCTAGTATTCGGCACTCGGTACATAAAGTTATGGCCAATCCTCGCGTAAGACCTGACGCGGTAAGGCGTGAAACCCTGCCCGAAGCTTGTAAATAGGTGGCGGCATCCCCCAAAACCAGATAAAGTTTTCCCTCTTCCTTTTGGAGATTTATATCTTCTGCCTTCTTAACTTTTTCCCAAAAAGAGGGATCCTTAAATTTTGCTTCCAGTATAGAAAAGAGGTTTTGGACCCTTTTTTCTAGTGTGGGGTAGCGCGGAACCGCTTCAGCCGGAAGGCTCAAGTACGGGCGGAGATAGCGAAGTTCCCGTAAGACTACGCTCTGCTCATCTGGCGTAAAAAAGGGAAAGAGGGCCAATAAAAGGCCATGCAGGGCACCAGGGGCAGGGGAGAGTTCCAGGGGAAGCAGGTGAGCGGGGACTCCTACGAAGATTACATACTTTAGTACTTGGGGTAAATCCAACCCCCGGACCAGAGGGTTGCTGGGATGGGCTAACCCCACTGCAACTTTAAGGGAGCCTTCTAACAGTCTGGATACCAGTTCCCCCGGAGTAAGATCAAGATAACTTTCAGCTTCTATCCCCTGGGCCTGAAGATAAGTGGTCGCTTTCTTTACTCCTTCCCTTCCTTCTCTAGGACTGACTAATATTAATCCCCCCGAACCCAACTGTTTAACCAGCTCGGCAGTGCGGGCTAGTGCGGAAGTAAAATCAGATACTTCTTCATAACAATCTACCACCCGGCGCTGAGTACTTATAGCTCGCTGAATGGAAAAACCCATAAGCTGGTGAAAGAGGCGTACTCGGTTAGTCCGGGGTTTTAAGGTGGCAGAGGAGAGGATCAGAAGCCTTTGCGGTTGCTTCCTTGCTACTTTTAATTCCTCTTCTCGCGAACGGAGTACCGTTTCTACCTCCTCCGGTGAGTAACCTAAGAAGTAAAAGAGACTATCTATATGCCGGGAATTCTTAAGCAAAGCGTCCACATCATCGATAAAAACGAAATTAATGGGATGGCCGGCCATTTCCTGCCAGTGACGGTAAAAAAATTGAGTAGTGACTACCAAGATATCGTATTTACCTTCGAGAAGCTCTTTCTTTTCCTTAGTCTTGCCAGTAAAACTTAAAATCTTTTTGGGGCTACCCGTTTTTTCGCTTAATCGGCTAAGTTTCTCTGCTATCTGCCAAACCAAGAGGCGAGTAGGGGATAAGATAAGGGATTTCTGTGGATTAAAGAGGGAAAGTACCAACCCAAAAGTAGTTTTTCCCACACCAGGAGGAGCGATAATGGCAAAGGATTCTTCTAGGAAGAAACGTTTAGCCCAGAGGCGCTGTAGAGGGGAAAGGGGAAAACCGGTGATTTGTTGAAAAAACTGTGCGAACTCCTTAAGGCCTTCTTCAGCCCGGCAGAAAAGAAAAAGCCCTTGTAACTTTTTACCTTTTCGTAGGTCGCCGCAAATACTAACATGAGAAAAATTTTTTTCTGCTTGGGGGAGACAATTGGAGCATGGAAGTCCTGCCGCTAAGCGTTCATCTGTGACGCTTCCACCGCAGTTAGGGCAGCCGTGTGCTAGAAGGAAAAGCCCCAAGCTGGTTTTCACCTCACCCCAATATCTTGAAGATAGTCTGCGCCTTCGACGGAAGGGCTTCCACTCAGCTCAACTCTTACCCTTATTTATTATCCATCTTCTATTTTTCCTTTTTACTCTTTTGGGTGCTTCCGAAGTAAAACTTGCCAATTTGATTTCCCCCTCCCCCTCAAGCTCAGGAGGCCTTGAGGGACAAAGCTTCAACCGCCCGAAAATCATACTTGTTTTGGAAGCACCCTCTTTTGGATAGAAAAATAAAAAGGGGCTACGCACATAAGCGGTCAAATTTTAAGGCCTCCCGCGATCGAGAGGCCTTGATTTTGTTGGTGCGCCAGGTAGGATTTGAACCCACGACCCGCTGATTAAGAGTCAGCTGCTCTACCAGCTGAGCTACTGGCGCACATGAAACATTGGCGCGCCCGGCAGGACTCGAACCTGCGACCTCCGGACTCGGATTCCGTTACTCTATCCACCTGAGCTACGGGCGCTCCCTAGCGCACTAACAATTATATCTAAAGAATTTTTGAGAGTCAAGCTTGAAATCCTGGCTTTGGCTGTGGTATTCTATATATAGAATAATGTATACAAAATTCAGGGGGCGAACCCGATGGAATACCTGTTAAGCTGGATAGAAGGAGAAGAGGTCGGGTACCGTATACTTAAAGAAGATGAGTTGCCAGTATTTTTAGAAGAAGAAACTGAAAAACACTGTATAACTGTTCCCTTAGCGTAAATAAGGCCAGCTTAAAGCTGGCTTTTCTTGTAGGTATTATTTATAATAAAAGATGCGAAATTTTTCAGTTCCTGAGGGGAAATATAGAAAATGAAAAAACTGCCTTATAATTTAGATGTCCCTCTAGAACTCGCCAAAGAAAAACTTAAGGCCATTTCTCCATCCAGTATAGCTCAGAAAAAGAGGGTAAATTGGGACGAAACAACAAAGCAGTTTTATTGCTCCTTCCTGAATCAAGTCTACCAGATAAGTTACCCTGCAGGGGAGATCCAAGGCAAAGAAGAGATAGACCCACGGGTTAAGATCCTACTTCTCCATTATCTAACCAGCCCGGGAACTTCCCTGTATGGCCAATGGATCACTTTTAAAGAACTACCAGGTGGAATGCTTTATTCAGCACCCTTTTACTACCGTGCCATTTTCCCCTTAATCCGCACCTTCACTCCTCACTTAGATAACTTAATTTATGCAGGGACTTCTTTAGGAGGAACGAGGGGTAAAATAGGTCATGCGAGCATCATCCTTTATCCATTTCCCCTGGTACCAGTATGCTTAAGTTTATGGGCTGGAGATGAGGAAGTACCGCCAGGAGGTACTATTCTTTTTGATACCTCTGTCCCTGAGCATCTGTCCACA
>Ga0209225_1000454_pt1 | contig 47794 bp, 46 predicted proteins | sample WasSprMetagenome_FD_184732 | JGI IMG/M metagenome (GOLD analysis project Ga0209225, IMG submission 184732) | Sulfidic aquatic microbial communities from Washburn Spring, Yellowstone National Park, USA - WS (SPAdes) (version 3) | ecosystem: Environmental > Aquatic > Thermal springs > Hot (42-90C)... | reverse complement strand
TGAACATCGGGTGAAGGATATCCTTTTCTTAATGGCTTTGTAGGGGGTTGTGCTTCTGGAACCCCTGGATAATAAGGAACTGCTTCATAACCATAATCTTCAATAAAACATGCAAGTTGATAAAGTGGGTCAGGAATAAAAAATGTATTTAAAAGTCCATGATAATCAAAATAAGTATAGGAAATCCAATTTGTTCCTTCTTCAATTCCACGCCATCCTCCCCTTAAAATCCTTTTCCCCACAACAATAACTGTTTTTGTTTCAGGGAAGATACTTTTTGGATTCATATTTAAAGGTGCGTCTTTAAATCTTTCTATATTAGCAAATCCAATTAAATCAAGACCAAGTTTATATCCTTTTTCCCTTATTGTTTCTTTTGTTAGATTTCCCATTTTTCCTCCTATTCTTCTATTATTTCTCCAGTTTTATCAATTTTCCAAACAGGCCTTTTTCTGAATTTTTTATTAAACATATTTTTAATTCTTCTTTTTTCTTCAAGATGACTTAAACAGGTTCTTGAGCATAAAGCAGCAATTCTATCAGGTTTTCCATTTTCATAATACATATTTGGAACTACTCCATTTTTACATTTTTTACATTTTTCATAATCAATTTCAGCAATTATCATCTTTTTTCCGCATATTTCAATTTCTTTTTCCTTCTCTCCTATTGCTCCAAGGGGACAGATTTTCAAACATTCCTTACATAAATCACATACATTTTCTTCCTTTATAGGGTCTGGTTCAATTTCTGCATCTGTAAGGATTATCTGAAATCTCTGTCTTGGTCCAAATTCTTCTGTTAAAAATATTCCACAGTATCCAATTTCACCAATTCCTGCTCTTATTGCTGCATCCTCTATATCAATCAAAACATTTGGTGCCGGTTTTCCTTTTTTAACAGGTATTCCCATAGGAGGGACTTCACAAGGTATATCAGGTAAAGGAACTGCCTCATAACCATTATCTTCAAGAAATTCACATATTTTAAAAGTAGTTAAAGCAAGTATTCTATTATTAAGCCAGTGATAACCATAAATACTATATAAAGAAAATTGAGTCCCTTCTTCAATCCCTCTTAATGCACCTCTTGTTACTCTTTTTCCAACAACTATTACACTTTTTACTTCAGGAAATATGCTTTCTGGATGATTTTGAGGACCAATTCCTTTAAATCTATCAATACTTGCGACTCCTATTAAATCTGCTTTTACCTCTTTAGCAAATCCTTTTAATTTTTCTTTATCCATTTTTTCTCCTCCTTTTTAAAATTTTTTAACAAGGACAATATTTAAAACTTCTGAACAATATAAGCAATCCTTACAATTTTTCTTACAGAATAAAATTTTTTCAAACCAGTTATCAGGAAATTTTGAATTTTCTATAATATAGGGATAAAAAATTTTACTATGAGATGGCTCAAACAGGTCAAGCAAATTCCCATCATATTTTTCTTCAGAATATGCTTTGATTACTTTTTCAGGTTCAGAATTTATTCTTGTTGCAAGTTTAACAGTATCAAAATATCTTTCATAATAATGTAAATCCTCTGGTCTTATCCATGAAGAATCTTTAATTAAATGTTTCCAGTTTTCTGTATTTCTATAAAAACTCCAGCAATTTCCAGGTATATCTTCAATTATATTTGCTTTTGTAAATACTTCTAACTCATGGGATATAACATTATCGTGGAAACCCTGAACAGAACAAAAATTCAAGCATCCACTATTTACAAGAATACTCAATTTTTTCCCATTTTCTTCACACCATTCTTTTAATTCTTCAGTCCTTTCAAAATCTCTATTATATTCTCTCTGCATAACAAAACTATCAAACAATTCCTTTACCTGCTCCATTCCTCTAATATTTCCAATTCTCATATTTACACTTGCTCTTACCTCAATTTCAGGGAAATTTTTTTTTAATTATATAGGCAACCACAGGAGAAAAGGCAGTAACTGAATCAATTTCAATATTTTCCTTTAAATAATCAATAATTGAAATAACTAAATTTGCAAGATTAATTGATAAGGAATCCTCTCTCCAGCAGGAAGCATTTAATAGAAGATTTAATTTTATACCCATTTTCTTAATTTTTCTCAATTCATATTCAATTTGTTTCTGTGCTTCCCAGTTTATATATCCGGATTTTTCTGCAATTGGACCTCTGCCACTCGGTAAATTTAGCCATGGAAAATAAACTTCCTCTATCCTATTTTTATATTTTTCAACTATATCACAAAAAATTTCTCCTTCCTCAATTAACTGATAACCAACAGAAAATTTTATTTTTCCCATTCTATAAACCATGCCTTTCTTCTTCTAAAAGGTAATTTGAATTTATTTTTAATTTTTCCCTCTTTTTCAAGATGTATCATACATGCTCTTATACAACCCCTTGCTCCTTCAAGTGCTCTTGAATAATTAATTACAGAACTTGGTTCTCCAATAAATGGATTATATTTTTTATAAGGTTTTTGTCCTTGAAAACCTTTGGTGCATTTTTCAATATCAAGTTTTCCCCATTCAATTTCTCTTCCAGAAATTTTTACTTTCACAGTTTCCTTTTCACTTATAGCACCTGCTGAACATTCCTTTACACATAACATACATCTATCACATATTGGAGGACCTTCATAAATAGGGTCTGGTTCTAATGGCGCTTCTGTCAAAATACATGCAAATCTCTGTCTTGGTCCAAATTCAGGTGTTAATAAAAGTTTACTGTATCCAATTTCACCAAGTCCTGCAAGATAGGCAGCAATTCTAAAATGAATAAATATATCAGGCATTGGTTTTTCAGGAGATACAGGTCGTGACCAGTTTTCCTTAATTTTACCATTGTGATATGTAATTGCAGGCCAGTCATAATAATCATTTGGAATTGGAGTTGCTTCATATCCATTATCTTCAATAAATCTTGTTAAATGATAAAGAATAAAAGGCATATAATAAGCATTTATACTCCCATATGCCTGAGAAGAATAAGAAAGAAAATATGTCCCTTCTTCAATTCCTCTTAATGCACCTCTTGGAATTCTTAAACCCAAAACAATCAGTGCTTTTGCTTCAGGATTTATATATCTTGGGTCCATCTGTTTTGGTGCTCCTTCGTATCTATCTAAGGATGCAATTCCAACAAGGTCTGCTCCAAGTTTTTTTGCCACTTCTTTTACTTTTTTTGAATTTAACATTTTTTACCCCCCCTTTTACTGGACAGGTTCTTATACATTCTTCACAAATATTTATATGTCTTTTCTGAACTCCCCATTTTATTTTCATTAAATTTTCACACAATTTTTTTATTTTTTCTTTTTCAGGAACTTTAAAATTTACATCAATTCCCATATATTCAGGGCCTTCTTTCCCAATAAGTCCATATCTTTTTGCCCAATCACAGGAAAAATAATCAATTTCAGGTATTTCAAACTCTTTATTTTCTATTTTTATCCTTTTTCTTTTCCCTTTTATTGCTTCAGTTGGACAATTTTTTATACATATATCACAATTTTTGCAGTAATTTTCACCATCATATAATGGGTCATTATCAAAATAAAAATCAGTTATAATACATAAAAATCTCTGCCTCTGTCCAAATTCTTTTGTCATAGGCACTCCGTTTTTTCCTATATAAGAAAGACCTGAAAGTAAAGAAGAAAAAGAATTAGCCCTTGCATCAGGTAAAAGTCCTCTTGAACTTAAAACACTTGAAGAAAGACCAGTTAAATCATAAGAGAAAACTCCTTTATATCCACAATCATTAAGTTTTTTAATAATTCTATATGCGGTATCTGTTAATAAATTTAATGTTTCAAATTGAGAAAATGCATATGGTCCAACTGTTTCAGCAGGAGTAATTTTTGCAGTATCAAGAGATGCATCAGGAAAATGAATACCTATAACTATAACAGATTTTGCATCTTCAATATAATTTTTTGGCACTTTTAATTTTATTTTTTCTTTTTTTATAACAGGACTATATGGAGAATAAATATGCCCATTATCATAAACAATTTCCCTTTCTTCTGGCAACCCGAATTTATTTAAAAATTCCTTTTTAAACTCTTCAAATCTTTCTATATTAAAAAAACCGACAAGGTCTGCACCACAATTTTTACAAAAACTTCTGAATTTTTCCTTTTCAATTTTTTCTTTTTTACTCTTTCTTATAAATTTTATTTCTGGTAATTCAGCACCTGTTAAAACTGTTGTAAAAATTGTATCTTCCTTCCAAATGCCAGATTTATGTGCAACAATATTATCATCTATTTTTGTCCCTATTATTGCTGAATATCCATTTATATCAAGGTAATGTGCTATATCAAATGAAGCATACTGTATTAAACGATGTTTTATATAATTTTCTGCTTCAAAATTATTTTTATTCAATTTTTTTATACCTATTGAAATTACTGAAGAAACATCAGGTAGATGCAATTCTGGATGAATTTGTGAATCATTTTTAAAGAAATTTTTATTTTTTATCACTACATAATCAATCAGATACCTTTCAAATATTCCCTTTAATTTTTCAATTTCAATTTCTTTTTTCTCTTTTTTTCTTCTTGGTGCTCTTGAATAATTTTTATCATAATATCTTTTTTCTGGAACCATACAGAATTTAAGACAAAAACCTATTTCACCTGCAAATAATCCATATTTTTCTAAATTTTCAATAATTACATCCTCATCAACTTTTTCAGGGATTTTTAAAGATAGATTTAAACAGAAATTTTCAGCCCAACCACATCTCCATTTATTTGTATCAGGAAATTTAAAAATTTTACCTCCTATCTCAATTTCATTTATTTTTTTTACCTCTTTTCTGAATGCATCCACAGGACAATTTTTAACACATTCCAAGCACTTATCACACAATTTTTTTCCATCATACATAGGGTCTGGTTCAATTTCTGCTTCTGTTATTACTGTAACAAGACGAACCCTTGGACCAAATTCAGGATGTAAAAACAAACCACTCCATCCAATTTCACCGAGTCCTACAGCAACTGCTGCATATCTATGTGCAATATCAGGAGCAAAATGAACCTTTAAATCTTTATACCCTTTATATCTCCATATATTACTTGAAACGATTGGGAGTGTTTTATATCCTTTACCCTCAAGAAATCTTGCAAGTAGAAAAGAAATATCATCAAGTTTTGGATTCATAACAGAACTCTGACTTACATAAGGTCCCATATCATGAGGTGTTGGTTCTCCTCCAAGTTCAATAGATGCATCAAGATGGTGAATTCCACACACAATAACACTTTTTGCTTCAGGTAACAATCCTTTAGGACTCATTCTTAACGGAGCATTTTTAAATCTTTCAACATCTGCTATTCCAACAATATCTGCTCCAAGTTTTTTTGCATATTCTTTTATTTCTTCTTTTAATTTATTCATATTTACCTCCAAGTTTTAATGTTATTTCTTCTCCTGCTTTTTTTAATTCATTTATTATTTTTTCTCTATTTTCTCCTTTAAACCTCACTTTTGGTAAATAAACACCTAAAGAAGCAACAATTTCTCCATTTTTCCCAAAAATAGGGACTCCAATGGCAACAGTATCCTCCTTCTCAATTATTTCAATTTTTCTTTTTCTTATTTTCTCCATTTCTTTTTTTAGTCCATCATAATTTTTAATATTTTCCCATTTTTCTTCTGGATACCCTTCTTTCTTTATATATTCTATGACTACATTTTCAGGTAAAAATGAAAGTAAAATTCTACCAGTTGCTGTTGTATAACAAGAACTTTCTTCAAACATATTTAAATTTACATTTAAAATATGACCTTCATATTTTGCAGTTGCTATTGTATATCTTTGTCCTTTGTGAAAAATACCAAGAACGACTGATTCTCTTATTTTTTCTGCAAGAGATTTTATTACTGGTTCAGAAACTTTTAATAAAAGATTTCTATTTATAATAGGAGAAAAAATATTCAAGAATTTTTCAGAAATTTTATATTTTTTTGTTTTTTCGTCCTTTTCAAGATATCCAAGATAAAGTAAACTTGCGATTAAGGAATGAACTGTTGTTGTTTTTAAATTTAAAGATTTTGAAATTTCAGTTAAACCACATCCTTCTTTCTCTTTAGATGCGATAAGTTCTATTATTTTCATTATTTTTTCAACCACTTTTACTCTCATTATTTTCTCCGATAATATCGTATTGATTTAATATTATCATAAATATTTTTTTTATCAAGTCAATATTCTCTAAAATTATTTTTTTGTTTTCAAGAAATTCTTTAGAATTTTACTATTCAATCTCTTCTTCAATTTCTGTTTTATCAACTGGCTTTACTCCGGAAATAAATGCACCATAGGATAAGGCATGGGATGCTGTTGGAGAAGTGAGGAATAAAAAAATAATACATAGAAGTGCTTTAAGTCCAATACTTGAAAAACCCGTTATTAAAAATGTGCCAAATAGAATTGAACCTGCACCAAATGTAACACATTTAGTTGCTGTTTGCAGACGACAGTAAATATCAGGCATTCTAACTAACCCAAGACATCCAAAGAAAACAAATATAAGTCCAACAAAAAGCAAAAACCATCCTATAATTTCAATCATCAAAATGCCTCCCTTCAAGAAATTTAGCAAGAGTTATAGTGCTCACAAAACCAAGAATACTCCAGGCAATAGCAATATTCATAAAAAAATCAATACCTGTAAAAAGGGAATAAAAAACGCAATAAATAATGATTACTAAACCAAGAATATCAATCCCAACACTTCTATCAGCAGGAGTTGGTCCTCTTGCAATCCTGTAAATACACATACACATACACAATCCAATAAAAATAAAAATTGTATTCATTCAAAAATCCTCCTTAAAATTTTTTCCATTTTTCCTACTATAATTTCTATTTGTTTTTCTTTGTCATAAGTATATATATAAATCCAATGAATGTAAAGATAATTTTCATCAATTTTTAAAGTAAATGTTCCTGGAGTTAATGTAATTGAATTTGCTAAAATAGTTCTTGCAATTTTAGATTTTAAATTAATTGGTATTTTCACTATCCCTGGTTTTATTGGTAATCTTGGACTTAAAACTCTATAAGCCATAATAAGATTTGCCTTAATCATGTAATATACAAACACAAAAATGTATTCAATAAAATAGATATATCTTTTTATCTGGAAAATTTTTTTATCAAATTTAAACTCATCTTTAAAAATGAAGGAAATGAAAGCACAGGATATAAGTCCAATAATTATATTTAGAAATTCAATATTCCAAGTCAAAATCATCCATACACCAAAAGTCAGAATAAAAATAACTAAAAATTCCATTTCATTTCTCCATTAAACTTTCATAAGAAAAACTTTCAATATTTTTTACTGCCTTATCTATCCAAATTTTATAATAAGGTGAAAAAATTATTCCTGAAAGAAAAATAAAAATACTTAAAATTATTACAGGCATTAAAAGATTCAAATTAAATTCGTTATTTTCTCCTGTCTTAACTCCTTCTGATTTGCTATAAAAAATATTCCTCTGTAGTTTCAAAAAATATCCAAGAGTAATTATGGAAACAATCACGCATATAAATGAAATGCCATAATAATGACTCATTATTGCTCCAATAATTATTATAATTTTACTCCAGAAACATCCAAAAGGAGGGACTCCTGCTAAAGATAACATACCTATAAAACCAGTTGTTGAGATGTATGGCATTTCTTCAACTAAATTATTCAATTTTTCAATTTTTGTTGTTCCATATTTATATTCAATAATTCCTGAATTTAAGAAAAGTAATGATTTTGATAAAGAATGAAAAATAAAATGTAAAATTGCTCCTAAATATCCCCAATATCCTCCTATACCAAGAGAAAGAACACAATAACCCATTTGGCTTATACTGGAATATGCATAAATTCTTTTTATATCATTCTGCTCTATAGCCATAATTGCTCCATAAATCATTGAAACAAGTCCTAAGCCAATAAGTATAACTTTACTTTCAGGAAACATAATGAAAATATTTGAAACTATTCTTATTAAAAGATAAAATCCAGTGATTTTAATAAAAATTCCTGATAATATCGCAGATACAGGAGATGGAGCAAGAGAATGAGCATCGGGAAGCCAGAAATGAAATGGGAAAAGGGCACATTTAAAACCAAAACCTGCTATAAAAAGACCAAGTATAAACCAGAGTTGTTTTTTTTCAATATTTTTTGCAATAAATGTAAAATCAGCAATATTCAATGTTCCTGTCTTTCCAAGGATTAAACCGATACCAATTAAAATAAATGCTGAACCAATAACACCAAGTATAGTATATTTTAAAGAGGCCTCAAGTTCCTCTATTCTCAATCCAAAAGAAACAAGTATATACGAAGCAATTGAAGAAATTTCAAGAAATACATAAATATTAAAAAAGTCCATACTTATAAGGATTCCATTTAATCCTGCAGAAATTAAAGAAAAAAGTATATAAAAATAACCTGCTTTTAAATATTTTTCCATATATGAAAATGAAAACCAGCAGATTAAAGGCAAAAGTAAATTCAATATAAAAAGAAATATAAAAGAAAGATTATCAACCATAAGTGTAATTCCAATGGGTATTTTCCATCCACCAACAAAATAAATAATTCTTTCATTTAGAATCAAATATTTTCCAATTAAAATTACAGAAATGAAACTTAAAATAGAAAATGAAAAACAAGCAATTCCTGAAAGTTTCTCATTTTCTTTAAGTGCCAGTGCTATAAAAAATGCCGAAAACAAATATAAAATAACAGGGAAAATAATCAAATTCATCCTTTTAACCTCCTTATTTTCTCAAGGTCAAAAGTCCCATATTTTTCATATATTCTTATTGATAAAGCAGCAAGAAAACATATAGTTGATAAATCAATAACAATTGAAGTTAAAACAAGTGCTTGAGGTAAGGGGTTAACTGCTTTTTCAACAAATTCTTTAATATCAATTCCTGGAACTAAAATTGGTTGTATTCCTTCATTTCTATAACCCAATACTACAAAAAATAGATTAACAGCATAACCGATTATATTCATCCCTATAATTATTTTTATTATATTTTTCTTAACCATCATCCCATAAATTCCGATTAAAAACATAATAGATATAATTATGTAAATAATCATTTAATGTCCTCCTCTTTTTCAAAATATTCAATTTTATCTTTTTTATAAAAAATCCTTGCCATTGAGAGTAAAGTTATTCCTAAAAATAAACTTGTTCCAACCTTCAAACCTATTGCAATATTACTGAAAATTAAATTACCACCACTCCAGAGTGAAAATAATTTTCCTTTATCAAAAATATTTAAAAAGAATATTCCTTCTATAAATCCAGTTAGGGCAACTAAAAGAAATAATATTGCTCCTATATCATGTAAAATATCACTTTTATTTAAAGATAGTTTCAAAAGGACCTTCTCCCTTCCATAAGCAAGAAGATTAATGACAAAGGCAGAAGCAATAACAACTCCACCTGGAAAACCTCCTCCGGGAGTTAGATGTCCATATATTACAATAGATATACCAAAAATCAATATAAAAGGAGAAACAATTCTACATATAGTTTTAACAATCTCACTCATTCCTTTATTCATCTTTCTTCCCTTTTTTTCTTAAAAGAACCATAACTCCAATAATTGCAGTAAATATAACTGTTGCTTCTCCAATTGTATCATAACCTCTAAAATCAAGAACTATTGCAGTTACTGCATTTGCTGCTTTTAACTTTTCAGGTGCAAGATATAAATATTCTTTTCCCACATGCATATCAGGTTTTCCAAATTCCGGGAATATAAAATTAGAGTAAGTAAAAAATGTTATCAGTGAAACTATAAATATAATGATGAAAAGGAATCTATAAAGTTTTGAAGAACTCATATCTGCTGTAACATCCCTTCCTGTGATTGCCGAAAGTAAAATAATCAATGTTAAAATTTCAACAACCAGTTGTGTTATTGCTATATCAGGAGCACCAAGAATTAAAAAATATATACTTAAAAGCATTCCAACTGTCCCAAGTGAAACAAGAGATGAAATAAGTTTTCTTGAAGCAACAGCAATAATACTTCCTATACACATAAGTGAAAGTAAAAAAATATGAAATCCTAAATTAATCACCATCTTTTTAAAACCTCCATTATAAAAATTAAACCAGTAATCACCCAGAAAATATATCTTGGTAAAAGTCCATTATGAAAACTCATAAATTTTTGAGAAACAAATTGAATAAACGAACCACCTTTTCTATAAATATCCTCTCTTACGAAATTTTCTATTTTACCCAAAATTTTCCCTGTAATTCCAAAAAATTTCTCACTTGTTTTATATGTATCCATAAGCCCTTTCTCTTCAAATTCATAAAATTCTTTTATTCCTTCTGTCTCATAAACAGTTTTATAAAAATGAGAACCGTCAAAATCTGATAATTCCTTTGATAATTCCTCTCCTCCTGTAAAAACCTTTCTTGTTTTAAATTTTTTTACAGATTTTTGTGAATAAATAAGTAAAATCAAACCTAAAGAAATTATAATAAATCCCCAGAAACTTACAATATTTATCAGTTTTATATTAAGGTCTGGAATATAACCTAAAACTGGACTAAAAATCTTACTTATCACAAAGCCAGGCACGATACCAAAAAATAAACAACCAAAAGCAAGTAATCCAAGTGGCATAAAAAGGAAAGGAGATTTTTCTGATATAATATTTTTTATTTCTCCTTTACCAACTCCAAGAAAAGAATCATTCAAAACCTTTATAAATGAAGCAAGTGTTAAAGCACTTCCTAAAAGTGAAACAATCATTGCAAATATTGAAATAAAAGTTCCTTTTTCTAAAAGTGCCTGACATATTATCCATTTTGAGACAAATCCATTGAAAGGAGGAATTCCTGAAATTGAAAATGAAGCAATTGAAAATGTATAAAATGTGAATGGTAAAATGTTAGCAAAACCTCCATATTTCTCAAGTTCCCTTGAAGAAGTTGTTTTTATTAAAACTCCTGCTCCAAGGAATAGAAGTGATTTAAAAATAGAGTGATTCAATAAATGATAAAGTCCTCCAGCAAGCCCTATAGAAGTTCCACATGCGATTCCAAGGAAAATATAACCAATCTGACTTATGCTGTGATAGGCAAGTAATCTTTTTATGTCATGCTGTATTAAAGCAAGTAAAACACCTGATAGAAGTGTAACCATTCCAATTATTATCATGAAATTTTCCCAAAAAATAGACCATCCTGGTTGAAAAATAGTAAAATAAAATTTTATAAAAGCATAAATACCCATTTTAATCATAATACCTGATAACATTGCACTTATTGGAGTTGGTGCTGCTGGATGAGCTTCTGGGAGCCAACTATATAATGGGAAAATACCACTTTTAACACCTGCTCCTATAAAAATAGAAAAGAAAAATAAATGTTTCCATATATTGTTTGTTTCAATAAAATTAATTCCGAGAATACCAAATAAAAGAAATATACTTCCAACACCTGTCATTATTATATATTTAATTGAGGCACTTTTTGCTTCATCTGTATTATTATAAAGAACAAGGAAAAAACTTGAGATTGTCATAAGTTCCCAGAATAGATAAAAATGAATTAATGATTTTGAGAGAACAACACCAAGCATTGAACTTAAAAAGAAGAAGAAGAGTGAATCATAAATAAAGTTGAAATTTTGATTATACCAGGAAGAATAAATTATACATAAAAGACCCAAAAAGGAGATTAAAATTGCAAAAAACAAACTTAATTTCTCCCATTGTTGAAGCATATAAAAATTGGAAAAGAGATAAAAACAAATTAAGAGGATTATAAAACAACCAAAAATTGAAATTATATTTCTTGTTTTTCTATTAATTTTTGAAAATAAAAGATTTATAAATGAAAAGAAAAGTCCAGTAAAAACAGGAAAATAAAATTTTTCAACTTCCAAGATAACCTCCTTTAAATAAATACAATAAACCACAAAGTAAAGATAAAGAGCCAAGAACAAAAACTGGAATACTCATAAAACTCATTTTTTCAATTTCAAGCATATTTTCCTTTCTCTCATCCATAAAAACATATTTAAATGTTCTCCATAAATATAAAAATGTCAAAATTGAACTTAAAATCATTAAAAAAGCACCCAATAACATCTGTTTTTCAAAAAATCCAAATATAATATTTATTTTACCCCAGAATCCTAAAAATGGCGGAAAACCAATAACAGAAAGCATTGAGAAAAGATAACCAATTGTTAAAAATGGAAAACTTCTAATAAGTCCACCCATCTTTTTAATATCTTTTGTTCCAAAAATTTTTTCCATTATTCCTGCTGTTAAAAATAATCCACCTTTCCCCAAAGCATGTGCTGTATAAAAAAGTAAAACTCCACTTGTTGATTTCTGACTGTAGCATAATATACCTGAGATTATAAAACCAAGTTGACTTACAGTTGAATATGCAAGAATTTTTTTGAAATCATTTTCAATTAAAGCAACAACTCCAGCAATTAAACTACTTATAATTGCAAGATATAAAGCCCAGTTTATATTTCCCTGAACATATAAAGTTTTCCAGAATATCCTTATAAGTCCATAAATACCTATTTTAACTAAAACTGCAGCATGTAAAAATGCAGTAACAGGAGTGGGAGCAATTGAAACATCAGGCAGCCATGAATGAAGAGGAAATGTAGCAGATTTTGTTATTACTCCAATAAAAAATAAAACAAAAACTAATTGGTTTACAGGATAATTAACCATTTCAGATAAAGAAAATGTTCCTGTTTGTGAATATAAATAAGCAAAAGATAAAAACATAATTCCTGCCCCACCGGAAGTTATTAAGAATGCTTTGTCTGCTTTTAATAAATGCTCTTTTTCTCTATAAAAACCAATTAATCTATAAGAACAGAGACCTGCAATTTCCCAAAATATATATAATGAAATCAAATTATCTGAAAAAACAACTCCCATCATACTTCCAAGAAATATAAGTGCCCAGAAACTAAAAAAAATTCTTTCCTTTTCTTTAAAATAACCAAAAGAATAAATAAAAATCAAAAAGGCAACAATAGAAGAAATGATTGCAAATAATAAACTTATATCATCGCAAAAAAAGATAATTCCAAATAGATTAGATTTTATTACCTGACAATTAAAAAGTATATTTGAAAGATAAAATAACAGAATAAGTTCCAAAAATGTAAAAAAAGATGCAATAAAAATAGAATAACTCTTTTTCAATTTTGTCATAATTGCTCCAATAAATGGCAAAATAAAAATTAAAAATAACATCATTTTCTCCCTATTTTGTGAAAAAATTCACAATGTCAATTATTATAAACCGAAAAAAATTTTTGTCAAGTCAAATTTTTTATTTTTTACTCTGAAATTTAAAACTTTTTGAAATTAGTAATTGTTCTATTAAACTTGCTATATTCATTGTTACCCAGTAAAGTAAAAGTCCTGAAGGAAAATTGTATAGAATAAAAAGAAACATTAAGGGCATAATAATATTTAATGTTTTCTGGCTCTGATCGGTAGTTGGTGTTAATTTTTGCTGAAAGTAGGAAGTTATGGTCATTAAAAAAGGAAGAATGTTTAATGGAAAACCATTTATTTTTAAAATTGTATCAGGCATTGATAAATCTTTAATCCATAACATGAAAGGAGCGCCCCTTAAAAATATTGAATTTCTTAATGCAAGGAAAAAACCAACAAATATGGGAATCTGGATTATCGTTGGAAGACAGCCAGCAAATGGATTTATATTATATTCCTTATAAATATTCATAAGTTCCTTTTGAAGTTGGTATGGATTATCTTTATATTTCTTCTGGATATCCTGTAAATATGGTTTTAATCTCTGCAATTGTTTCATTGAGTAAAGTGTCCTTTTTGTAAGTGGAAAGAATAAAATTTTAATTATGATAGTTAAAACAATAATTACCCATCCCCAGTTTGGAATAATTTTATGAATAGAATTTAAAACGACAAATATAAATCTTCCAATACTTACAAAAAAACCTTTACCGAAAATATCTTCATTTATATAATTTCTTGCAACAAAATAGTCAGATGGTCCTGCGTAAAATTTGAAATTGATTATTTTTTCTTCCCCTTTTTTTAAAATAAAATCATTATAGATAATTCTTGCAACTATAAATTTCCCTTCATTTTTTATTGAAAGCGTTGTTCTATCAGGGAAAAATAGAAATATAAGTGAATATCTTGAAGAAAAACCTAACCATCTGCAACTTTTATAAATTTTTTCTTCTTTAATTCTAAATGGGTCAATAAAAACCGGTGCACTATTAATGCTTGTGATTATTTTGGGTGGAATATAACCTTTCTGTTTGCTTATTTTTTCAAGGTCAATCAGCATAATCTCAATATCTAAATCATTTATATCTTTGCTACTTTTATTAATTATTTTTTCTTCATATTCAAAAATATATCCATTTTCAGGAACTTTATATTTTTTTGAAAAATTAAGGTCACCGGTTTCTCCGTTTATAAAAATTTCATTATTTTCAATTTCTGTTTTTGAAATAAAGTTAGAAGGGAAAAAAATGGTACTTTCATTTAAATTAAAATATTTCTCACCCTCCCTTAAAAATTTCTTTAGACCTATTTCTTCAATATATCCGTAATCCTTATCAATTTTTAAGAAATAATCATTATTTTCAAATTCAATCTCCTCGCCTTCTGGAATAATTTTTTCAGCAGTAGGTTTAACTGGTAAAATTTTCTGTTTTTCTGGTAAGTTGGTAGTATATCTTTGATATTTTGAAGATTGAAATTTATTAAAAATAAAAATTATAAGTATTGAAATCAAAAAAGCAAGTAAAAGACGAATATCTTCGGTTATCTTATCCATTTTTCTACAGGGTCATATCCACCTTTATTAAAAGGATGACACCTTAATATTCTTTTTAATCCTATACTAATTCCTTTTATTCCATTTTTTTTAATTGCCTGTTTCATAAATTCAGAACAACTTGGATAAAAACGACATTTATTTCCTAAAATTGGCGAAATGAAAACTCTATAGAAATCAATCAAAAGAACAAGAAATTTTTTCAACAATTCCTCCAAAAATTTTTTCAATTTCATCTTTTCCTTTTTCTATTACATCCTTTTTCAGAACAAATATAAAATCTCCTTTTTTAAAATTTTTTCTAACTAATTCTCTTATTATTCTTTTTACTCTGTTTCTTTTAACCGGTTTTCCTATTTTTGAATTCAAAAGAAAACCAATTTTAAAATCTTCTCTTTTTTTAAAATATAGGGTAAAAAATTCTGTTTCTATTTTTTTTCCTTCTTTTAAAATTTCTCTTATTTTCTTTTTAATCATCCAGCCAATCTTTTTCTTCCCTTCTTTCTTCTCCTATTAATAATTTTCCTTCCGCTTTTTGTTGACATTCTCGCAAGAAATCCAATTTTTCTTTTTCTTCTTAATTTGTGGGGTCTAAATGTTATTGACATTTTAAACCTCCATTGAATTTTATAATTTTATCATTTTAATTTAATTTTTTCAAATTTTTCTGATTTGAGTTGATTGAAGAAGGAAAAGTCAGTTAAATTTAGTTTCAATGGAGTTATAGAAATGTAATCATTTTTTATTGCATCAACATCACTTCCTTTTTCTTCCGCTATTTTAAAATTTCCTTTAAGCCAGAAATAAGTATTACCTCTTGGGTCAACCCTTTTTTCATATTCTTCATTAAATCTGCTTTTGCTCTGATATGTAATCTTTATTCCTTTTATTTCTTTGATTTTTTTGTTTGGAATATTGATATTTAAAATAGTGTCTTCCGGAAATTTAATCTTTTCTACCATCCCAATTATTTTTAATGTTATTTTTGATGAATCTTCTAAATTAAAATTATCATAACCAGCGATTGAAACAGATATTGATGGGATACCAAGAATTGCTCCTTCACATGCAGCAGAAACAGTTCCTGAATATAAAATATCCATTCCAAGATTTGGACCTAAATTTATTCCAGAAATAAGAAGGTCAATTTTATCTTTAATCAATTCCTTTATACCAATTTTTACACAATCAACAGGAGTTCCACTAACAACAAAAAATTTAAAATCATCAAATTTTACTTCTTTAACCCTTATTGGATTGAATAGATTTATTGAATGACTGACTGCACTCTTTTCTGTTTCAGGAACAACAACAAAAACATTATTTTTTCTTTTTAAAAATTTTAAAAGGGCTTTTAAACCTTCAGAAAAAATACCATCATCATTTGTCAGGAATATATTCATTTTATCTATGGAGCAGACCGGACTTGAACCGGCAACCTTCCGCATGCGAAGCGGACGCTCTCCCATTGAGCTACTGCCCCTGATTTTCATTTTCTATAAATTCTTTATGAAGTGATTCAAGTGCTTTTTGTCCCTTATCTTTTCTCACAACACATGATATTTTAATTTCAGATGTGCTTATCATCTCTATGTTTATTCCCTCCTTTGCAAGGCAGTTAAACATTCTTCCTGCTACCCCTGGGTGATTCATCATTCCTATTCCTATTATTGATACCTTGCATATATCTGGGTCAACAACAACTTTCTCTGCTCCTATTTCATCTTTTATTTTATCAATAATATTTTTTGCCTTTTCCATATCATTTATATTCACAGTAAATGAAATATCAGCATAATTATCTTTACCAACATTCTGAACTATTACATCCACATTAATACCAGCATTTCCAAGTGAAGAAAATATTTTACCTGCAATTCCAGGTCTATCTGGAACCTTAAATATTGATATCTTGGCCTGATTTTCATCTATTGAAACAGATGAAACAACCGCTCCTTCTTTAAATTCAACCTCTTTAACCATAGTTCCCTCCCCTTCTTTAAATGTTGATTTTACTACAAAAGGTATCTTATATTTTTTCGCAAATTCAACTGCTCTTGATTGCATAACTTTTGCACCTGCACTTGCCATTTCAAGTAGTTCATCGTAAGAAATAACAGGGATTAATTTTGCATTTTTTACTCTATGAGGGTCTGCTGAAAAAACACCTTCTACATCTGTATATATTTCACATATATCTGCCTTTATTGCTCCTGCAATTGCTATTGCTGTTAAATCAGAACCACCTCTTCCAAGAGTTGTTATTGAATTTTCTTGACTTATTCCTTGAAAACCGGCAACAACAACTATTTTACCTTTTTCTATCTCTTCAATTATTTTTTGTGGTTCAATTTTCTGAATTCTTGCTTTTGTATATAATGTATCTGTTTTTATTCCTGCAAAATATCCTGGAAATCCTTCTGCCTTTTCTCCAAAATTTTCTATAGCCATACATAAAAGTGCAACTGATACAATCTCTCCAGTTGAAAGAAGTAAATCAAGTTCTTTTTCGGGTGGATTTTGAGAAATTTGTTTTGCAAGTGATATTAAATTATCTGTTGTCTTCCCCATTGCAGAAACAACAACTACAACTTTATTACCTTTTCTCTTTGTCTCTACAACCTTTTTTGCAACAAATTTAATTTTTTCTATATTTGCAACTGAACTTCCACCATATTTCTGAACAATTAAAGCCATCACTCCTCCTTTTAAAAATATTATACCATATTTTGAAAATAAGACCTGAAAATGTTATATTAAAATAATGAAAAAGACGATTATTTTCGGAGCAGGTCAGATAGGAAGGGGTTTTATAGGACAACTCTGTTTTGAATCAGGTTATTTTATTATTTTTGTTGATATTGATGAAAAAATAATTAACCTATTAAATAAGGAAAAAAAATATACAATTTATCTTCTCGGAGAAAAAAAGGAAGAAAAAATAATTGAAAATTTTAAAGGTATCTATTTAAAAAATGAGAAAGAATTGATTGAGGAATTTATTGACTGCGAACTTGTTTTTACATCTGTTGGTGCAAAAAATTTATTTGCACTTTCTGAAATAATTGCAAAAGGAATAAAAGAGAAATTTAAAAAAAATCCAAATTTTTTGAATATAGTTATATGTGAAAATTTACTAAATGCTGGAGAGAAATTAAAAAATGAAATTTTAAAAACAGGGCAAATTTCAGATGAGGAAATAAAATATTTTAATGAAAAGATAGGGTTTGTTGAGACAGTTATAAGCAGAATGACATCTCCATTAACAGAAGAAGAAAAAATGAAAAATCCTCTATGTGTGAAAGTAGAACCATATAAAATTCTGCCTGTTGATAAAAATGGATTTAAGGGAAATATACCTCAAATCTCTGGATTTTTTCCTGTTGATAATTTAAAAAAGTATGAAGAACTTAAACTTTTCGGGCATAATTTATCACATGTCTGCCTTGCCTATTCAGGTTATTTAAAAAATTACAATTATATATGGGAATGTATTGAGGATAAAGAGATTTCAAATATTTTGAAAGAGGTTCAGAGAGAGGCAAAGGAAGCACTAATAAAAAAATATAATTTTAAAAGAGATGAAATTGAAAATTATTTTACTGACTTGAATAAAAGATTTGATAATAAACTTTTAAAAGATACAGTATTCAGAGTTGGAAGGGAGCCAATAAGAAAAATAGGCAGAAATGAAAGGATAGTCGGTGCAATAAACTTATGTCTTGAAAATGGTATATTCCCTGAAAAAATTTGTTTTGTTCTTTCAACCGCATTATGTTATAATTATAGTTTAGATGAAGAGGCGGTAAAATTGCAGAAAATTATTGAGGAAAAAGGAATTGATTTTGTTTTAAATGAGATATGTGAAATAAAAAACATAGAAATTATAAATAAAGTGAAAGATTTTTATAGGGAGTTGAAAAATGAAATGTGCAATATTAAAAGAAATTGAAAAACTTGAAATTGAAGAAAAGAAGATACCAGAACCAAAAGAAAATGAGATTTTAATAAAGGTAAAAAGTTGTGCTATTTGTGGAACAGATATTAAAGTATTTCATCATGGTCATAAGCATATTGTTTTTCCGAGAATCACAGGTCATGAAGTAAGTGGAGTTGTTTTTAAAGTTGGTAAAAATGTAAAAGAATATAAGGAAGGAGATAGAGTTGCTGTTGCTCCTGCAATTCCATGCGGTAAATGTTATTATTGTAGAAAGGGGCAGCAGACAATGTGTGATAATTTAAAGGCAATTGGATACCATTATGACGGTGGTTTTGCTGAATATATGCTTGTTCCCGAAGATGCTGTCTTAAATGGATGTGTAAATAAAATACCTGATAATCTATCATTTGAACTTGCCTCAATTGCAGAACCACTTGCATGTGTTATAAATGGTCAGATTTTAAGTAGAATTGAAACTGGAGATACTGTTTTAATTCTTGGTGCAGGTCCAATAGGTATTTTACATTCACTTTTAGCGAAAATAAATGGTGCAGGGAAAATTATACTTGCAGATATTTCAGAGGAAAGAATTAAAGAGGCGGAATTTACAGGTGTATATCTTGTAGATATGAGTAAAAAGGATATATATGAAGAAGTTAAAAATATTACTGATGGACATATGGCAGATAGAGTTATTGTTGCTGTTGGAAGTAAAAATGCACAAGAATTATCATTAAAACTTGTTGCAAAAAGAGGTTCAATTAATTTTTTTGGAGGTCTTCCTAAAGAATCACCATATATTCAATTTGACAGTAATCTTCTTCATTATGGAGAATTTTTTGTTATTGGAACTCATGGCTCAACCCCATTACATAACAAAATTGCTATTGAACTTTTATCTTCAGGAAGGATAAATGCTGAAAAATTAATTACACATAAGTTGCCCATTGAAAAGATAAAAGAGGGTCTTGAAATAGTTGAAAATAAAAAAGGGCTAAAAGTTTTAATAATTCCTTAAAAGGAGAAAAATATGGAAATTACAAAAGAACTTGCAGTTAAATTGTTAAAACAGATGATGCAGATAAGACAGTTTGAGGATAAAATAATGGAATTACTTGCTAAAAATATTGCAGAAGGTGGTTCTCATTTATATGCAGGAATGGAAGCAGTTGCAGTTGGAGCAATTTCGGTTATAAATCCAGATGATTATATTACAAGCACCCACAGAGGGCATGGACATGCAATTGCAAAGGATGGTGATTTAAAGGCACTTATGGCTGAAATTCTTGGTAAAAAAACAGGTGTCTGTAAAGGAAAGGGTGGTTCATTGCATCTTGCTGATTTATCAAAAGGAAATCTTGGAGCAAATGGAATAGTTGGAGGTGGTATTGGTATTGCAACAGGAGCAGGTCTTTCAATTAAATTACAGAAGCAGAAAAAAGTTGTTTTATGCTTTTTTGGAGATGGAGCAACAAATAATGGAATATTTTTTGAATGTTTAAATATGGCTTCTTTATGGAAATTGCCTGTTGTTTATATATGTGAAAATAATAAGTATGCAATGAGTGTATCTGTTGAAAGGTCACATGCAGTTAAAGATATAGCAAAAAAGGCACTTGCTTTTGATATACCGGCAGAAAATGTTGATGGACAGGATGTTCTTGCAGTAAGGGAGGTTGTTGGTAAATGGGTAAATTATGCAAGGGAAGGAAATGGTCCGAGTTTTGTTGTTGCAAATACATATAGATATTATGGACATAGTAGAAGCGACCCAAGAGTTTATAGAACAAGAGAAGAGGAAAAATTCTGGAGGGAAAGAGACCCAATTATAATTTTTTCAAACAAAATGAAAGAGCAGAATATATTAACAGAGGAAGAGATAAATGCTATTGAGGAAGAAGTAAGAAAAGAAATTGAAGAGGCAGTTGAGTTTGCAATAAATAGTCCATATCCTGAACCTGAAGAACTTTATACTGATTTATATGTTTGAAAGGAGTTAAAATGAGAATAATAACTTATAGACAGGCATTAAATGAAGCACTTGATGAAGAAATGGCAAGAGACGAAAGAGTTTTTTTATTTGGTGAGGATATTGCAATTTATGGAGGTGCTTATGGTGTTACAGCAGGTCTATGGCAGAAATATGGAGACCAGAGAGTAATTGATACACCAATTTCAGAAAATGCTATTGTTGGAACTGCTCTTGGTGCTGCTTTAACAGGACTTAGACCTGTTGCTGAAATTATGTATATTGACTTTATTGGACTTTGTATGGACCAACTTAATAATCAGGTGGCAAAAATAAGATATATGTTTGGTGGAAAATGTACTGTCCCTCTTGTAATAAGGACACAAGGAGGAGCAGGCAGAACTCTTGGAGCACATCATTCACAGAGTTTAGAAGCATGGCTTATTCATATTCCGGGTATTAAAGTTGTTATGCCTTCTACTCCCTATGATGCAAAAGGACTTTTAAAAACATCTATAAGGGATGATAACCCTGTTGTTTTTATTGAACATAAAATGCTTTATAATACAAAAGGACCTGTTCCGGAAGAAGAATATTTAATACCAATAGGAGTTGCAGATGTAAAAAGAGAAGGAAAAGATGTAACAATTGTAACTTATTCAAGAATGGTTTTATTTTCACTTGAAGCAGCAGAAATACTTGAAAAGGAAGGGATAAGTGTTGAGGTTATTGATTTAAGAACATTATTGCCAATGGATATTGAAACAGTTGTAAAATCAGTTAAAAAGACAAACAGAGTAGTTATAGTTGAGGAGGATTGTAAAACAGGAGGTGTAGGTGCAGAAATAGGGATGCAAATAATTGAAAATGCCTTTGATTATCTTGATGCACCAATTGTAAGAGTTGCAGGAGCAGATGTTCCAATGCCAAAAAGCCCGGTTCTTGAAAAACTTGCAATTCCTGATGTAGAAAGAATTTGTAAAGCAGTCAAATCAATATTATCTTAAAACATATTTTTTGTTTACCCTTTTTCCCACTCGTAGGTGGGCTGGGATTGTTGAAGAAAAATTTGGAAAGATGGAAAAATTGGAAGTAGTATGAAATTTGTTGTAAAATAAAAAAAATTTTACTGGATATTTGTAATGTGATAAAATGAAAGCAGGAGGTTTTTATGATAAGAGAAATTATTATGCCTAAACTTGGTGAGACAATGGAAGAAGGATATCTTGTTTCCTGGAAGAAAAAGGAGGGAGATAAAGTTGAGAAAGGAGAAATTTTATTTGAAGTTATGAGTGATAAAACAAATTTTGAAGTTGAAAGTCAATATTCAGGTTATTTGAGAAAAATTTTATTTCAACCATCAGACCAGCCAATTCCTGTAACAACTGTAATTGCATATTTAACAGATACACCTGATGAACCATTTGAAATTCCTGAAAAAAAAGAAGAAGTAAAAGTTGAAACAAAAAAAGAAGAAACACCAGTAATTGAAAAAAAAGAAGAAATTAAAGAAGAGAAAGAAGGAAAAATAAAAATAAGTCCAGTTGCAAGAAAATTAGCAGAAGAATATAAAATAGATATAACAAAGATAAAAGGAACCGGACCTGATGGAAGAATTGAAAAAAAGGATGTTCTTGAATATATTGAAAAAATTAAAGAAGAAAAGATAGAGGAAAGAACTGAAGAAGAATATGAAGTTATAAAATGGACACCTCTAAGAAAAATAATAGCACAGCGACTTACAGAAAGTAAAACAACAATTCCTCATTATTATTTTGATGGAAAAGTTATAGTTGATGAAATTTTGAAAATAAAAGAAAAAAAGGAAAAGGAAGGAATAAAACTTACAATAACAGATTTCTTAATATATTTTTCTTCAAAGGCAATTGAGGAATTTCCACTTATAGGGGCAAGTGTTATAAATGATGAAATAAGAATTTATAGGGATGTTGATATTGGGCTTGCAATAAGTATTCCCGAAGGACTTGTTGTTGCTTCAATAAAAAAGGCAAATAAGAAAATAATTTCAGAGATCTCAAAAGAAAGAAATCAACTCGTAGAAAAGGCAAGAAATGGGAAATTAACTCCAGATGATACAAAAGGAACAAATTTTGTAATTTCAAATCTTGGGATGTATGAAGTTGAAAATTTCTATCCAATTATAAATCCACCAGGAGTTGCTATTATGGGTGTTGGAAAAATAGAAAAAGGTGTTTTTGTTGAAAATAATCAAATTGTTATTAAAAATTATATGTGTATTTCATTTTCCTTTGACCACAGAGTTATTGATGGTGCCTATGCAGCAAATTTTTATAAAAGATTAAAGGAGTTTATAGAGAATCCTTCAATTTTATTATTTAAAAATGTTTGAAAGAGTAAAAGAAGATATAAGAGTTGTATTTGAAAGAGACCCAGCAGCGAGAAATGTATTTGAGGTTATAATAAGTTATCCTGGACTTCATGCAATATGGCTCCATAGAATTGCTCATTTTTTATGGAATAAAGGAGCCAAAACAATTGCAAGAATAATATCTCACATAAATAGATTTTTAACTGGTATTGAAATACATCCGGGAGCAAAGATTGGAAGGAGATTTTTTATTGACCATGGTATGGGAGTTGTGATAGGAGAAACAGCAGAAATAGGAGATGATGTTTTAATGTATCAAGGAGTTGTTCTTGGTGGAACATCTTTAAAAAAAGAAAAAAGACATCCAACAATTGGAAATAATGTTGTTATTGGGGCAGGAGCAATTTTACTCGGTCCAATTAAGGTTGGAGATGGTGCCAAAATTGGTGCTGGAAGTGTAGTAATTAAGGATGTTCCAGAGGGCACTACTGTTGTTGGAATCCCTGCAAGGGTTGTTGAAAAAAGGGAAAAAAAGATTGACCTTGACCATGACAAACTTCCTGACCCGATTTTAAAAGTTTTACAGTTGATAATTGAAGAAATAGAGGAGATTAAAAATAAGATTGAAGAGATTGGAAAATTTGAAGATTTTAAGTTAAAATTTGATGAGTATTTTGAAGAAAAGAAAAAGGAGATTATTGAAATTTTAGAAGGAGGTTCAAGATGAAGTTTAATAAAGTAATCGCAATTTTAATTTTATTTTTAATTTCATATATAGAACCATATACTGTATATCACACTGTTAAAAAGGGTGAAAATCTTTATACAATTGGGAAAAAATATGGAAAAACTCCTGAAGAAATAAAAAAACTTAATAATCTTACATCTTCAAATCTCTATCCAGGGCAAAAACTAATTGTTGGAATAAAAGAGGGAAAAACAGCGAGCGAAAAGAAAAGAAAATATTCAATAAAAGAAGAGAAATTGACGAGTGAAAAAAGTGAGAATTTAATAAAAGAATATTATACAGTGAAAAAAGGAGATACATTAAGCAAGATTTCAAAAAATTTTGGTGTTTCAGTTGCTCAATTAAAGAAAATGAATGGACTTAAAAATTCAAAATTAAAAATAGGGCAGAAACTTATTGTTAAGATAAAAAAAGCAGATGAAATGGAAAATGTAAGAAAAGAAATAAATCCTGATGAAATAGAACCAATTGCAGATGTTTCAAAAAAGACATATTATAAAGTATGTGAGGGAGATACAATTGAATCAATATGTGAAAAATTCCAGATTGGGCCAGAAAAATTATTGAGTGCAAATTTAATGAAAAAAGAGGATTTAAAAGTCGGACAGATTTTAGTTATTCCACCCAGAGATTTACTTGAAGAAAAAACGGAAAAGGAGACAGATTTAGAAAAAAGAAGTGATTTGAGAACAAAAATAATAGAAGAAGCATTAAACTTTCTTGGCGTGAGATATAAATTTGGAGGAGAGAGTAAATCAGGTCTTGATTGTTCAGCATTAACACGGCTTGTTTATAGAGTTATAGGAATTAACCTTCCAAATAATTCTTCTTCTCAGTTTGAAAATGGTGTTCCCATTAAAAAAGAAGAGGCATTACCAGGAGATTTAGTATTTTTTAAGAGAGGTGGAAGGATAGGACATGTTGGAATTTATCTTGGAAATGACCTATTTGTTCATGCAAGTTTTACATTAAAAAGAGTGGTTATAAGTTCATTAAGTGAGAGATATTTCAAAGAAAGGTTTGCCGGATTCAGGAGATATTTATTAGATGAGAAAGATGAGATATATTTTGTAAAAGGAGTTGAAAATGTTGATAAGAAATAGTGGATGCAGGTATATGGAGTTTTTATGGAATGGTTATAAATGCCTTTTTTTAGAGAATGAATTAATAAGAATAGAAATACTTATTGACAAAGGAACTGACATAGTTGAATTCTTATATAAGCCATTTGATATTGATTTTATGTGGAGAAGTCCAATACCTTTATATCCTCAATCAAAATTAATTCAGACAGCACCAACAAAAATTGGAAGTTTTATTGATTATTACCCGGGTGGCTGGCAGGAAATATTTCCGAATGGGGGTTTAATTTGTGAATATAAAGGAGCAATTATTGGTCTTCATGGAGAGGTTGCTTTATTACCATGGCATTATAAAATTATTGAAGATAATGAGAAGGTTGTTTCAATAAAATTTAGTGTTTATACATATAGAACTCCTTTTTATATTGAAAAGACGATAACAATTAGAAGTGGTTTGCCTTATATAGAAATTGATGAAGAAGTTTTTAATCTTGCTGGTGAAGAAATTGATTTTATCTGGGGACATCACCCTGCTTTTGGAAAACCTTTTATCTCTGAAGATTGTATTATAAAAATTAAAGGCGGAAAAATAAAAGTTGTTCAGGGCGATGGAAAATCATTAACAAATTTAAAACAGGTTGAAGGAGAATGGCCATTTGTAGAAGGAATTGACGGAAAATTGGTGGATATTAGTAAAGTGCCTTCTGAAAATGATAATATTTCTGATGTTATATTTATTTCAGATATTCCTGAAGGTTACTATGAAATTATAAATGAAAAATTGAAAATTGGATTTTTTATGGAATTTCCTAAAGAAATCTTTAAATATATATGGTTCTGGAGAATAGCGAAAGGAAGTTATAATTATCCATGGTGGGGAAGAAATTATAATATTGCCCTTGAACCATTCTCAAGTTTACCAAATTTAACTGAAGCAATTAAAAGAAATGACCAGTTAAAATTGAAAGAAAATAGTTCATTGAAATGTAAATTAAAAGCAGGGGTTAAAATTTTATAAAAGGAGAAAGTTTATCAATACCAGAGGGTCTGGGATTTAATTCAAGAAATACAACTTTCATATCCTCCCCATCTGTTTCAATTAAAATATCCATACCTCCAATTTTAAGTTTCTCTTTCAAGTCCTTATTAAACAAACAAAAAATTTTTTTTACTTCTGAAACAATCTTTTTTTTCTGTCCCTCTTTTAAAAAAAACCTAATAAAATCTTTCCCTTTTTTAAAAAAAAGATTATTTTCAATTTCTTCAAAATTCAAAATTTTCCCCCCTTTTAATGGAGAACTTATAGGAATATCCCAACTTTTACTTAGTTCAATAAAACACCAATCAGAATATATTTTTTTGTTCCATTCAAATATAAAAAATCTGAAAACAACATCTCTATAACCATATTCTTTTTCTTCTTTTCTAAAATAATAAACATTACCTCTTTTTTCCTTTATAATTACAGGCTGTTCTGGTAAAATTGTATCAATTGTTTCTTTAAAAAATTCAAAATTTTCAATTATTTCTTTTCGTGTAAAAAAATATATTTGTTTTCCTTCTGTATCTGAATTTGCCTGAACATAGAATTCTTCAATATTTTTTTCTTTAATAAATCTCTCAACTTTTTCTTTCACAAATTTTCTTTCTTCAAACCTAATCAAAATTGAATCAGGGACATTTATTATATTGTATTTTTTTAATTTTTTGATTGTTTTATACTTATTTGCAGCGAAATTTGAAGGATTAAATGGATTGAGTTGTTTTATTTTCAATTTTTTTAAATACTCTGAAATTCTTTTATGATTTTCTTTTTCAAATAAAGGATTTAAAGATAAAATTATGGAATTAGCGAAAAAATTTAATGAAGGAAAAACCATTTCAAAAATTTCAAAATTTTCGTTAATACTTAAAGCAAAATTTTCTATTCCATCTCCCAGCCATTTAGAAGCGTAAAAATTTAAAGGAATGGCTTCTTTTTCAGAGAATAATTTAAAAAAGGAAAGAACCCTTTTTATATAATCACTATCAAATTCATAAATTATTAATAAGTTTTTCAATTTTTTCTTTATAAATTCTACCTCTTTCTGCGAGACAATTGAATATTATAAATACACCCTCCCCTTTTCTTTCAGGTGGTAATCTATCATTATGAGGTCTCCATAATCCTGCACCTGGATTTGGTTCTATTTTGCATATAATTAAACTTGGTATTTCCTTTCCATTTTCATCATAAATTTTTCTTGGATTTCCATTTTCATCAAAATAAGGGATTAAAACAGGTCTTTTATTTCTGTCAATTCTTGGTATTTCTTTTCCATTTTCATCATATATTTTCACTTTTGTAGGATAACCATTTTTATCGTAAAGAGGTATAAGTTTCCCTTCCTTTTCATCATAAACATATTTTAGATTATCAAATTCATCTACCAAAAATAAAGGCATATAATCACCCATTTCATATGGAATACCAGTTATTGGAAAACCAGTTAGGTCTTCAAATATTTTTTCATATTTTACTCTGTCCTTAAATTCAGGATGTATTTTCAAATATTCTCCAAGAATAAATTTCCAGTTTTTTTCAATATATTTTTGTTGATATTCCAAACTCTTATAAACTGCATTTGTTATTTGTTCTCTTAATGTTTTTCTATATTTTGGATTTATAATATCATCTGTGTATTCATATAAAAGTCCTCCCTGACCTACGTTCGCAATCCCTCTTGTGCTTATGACTGTTATATGATGTGAAATTTTATACCCATCTTTACCAAAAACTACAATTTGTCTGAAATAGGAATATAAAGGTGTCTTTGGTTCTTTATCAATTAATACTGGAATCCCAATCTTAGCAAATCTTTCAACAACATCTTCAAGAAATTCTCTTGTATAAAGTTGTCTAACCTTTGAAGGAATTACTTCCTGAATAACTGCATTATCTGTTAGGGAAATTTCATATACAAGTTCTGTCAATTTATCAACATTGTTTTCTATTATTTTGCCATTTTCTCTCACAGGTAGTATCATTGATTTTCTTCCGCCAGATTCTTTTTCACATTTAACTATAATTGTATCGTATTTTCTTGATAACATTAGAATTTTTTCTCTTATTTTATCTTTTGCTTTTTCCTTTAGTTTTTCAGTATCCTCCATATACCAGTTTATTTGTTCAGGAACTTTAACACCGGAACCCTTAAGCATCTTTGGCAATTCACATTTTAAATGCGTTGCTGCTTCCCATATAAGTGGCTGTATTATAGGAATTTTAAAATGGTCTATTTCCGGTCTTAAAGGATGTGTAAAATGGAAGAAAATAGAATGGACTAAAACTGGTTTTTTGAATCTAACAAAGATGAAGTCAGATTTACCTAAAGAAATATTTTTGTATTTTTTCCTTAAATTTTCAAATTCCTCAGGACAAGGATATATCATACCTTCTGTTATTTTTAATAATTTAATTTCACCTATCTCTTCTTTCACTGGAAATGCAGATATAAAAAGATTTATTGAATTTTTCGTAAATTTAGGACCTTGCTGAAGGGCAACTGGGACAGTTGTATTTCCGTATGGATAAACAATAACAACATTCACCCTTTCATTTGCTTTTAAATCTTCAGGTTCAACATCTACAAATATTTCAGGATAACCAAATCCTTCATACTTTAAAACAACAACATCTCTCATTCTTGCATAATGGTACCAGAAAATTTCTTCAGGTGTTTCCCCTCTTATTCCCATACCATTTTTACCTTCAAGAATATTTCCTATATAAAGGTCTTTGTATTCTTCACTGTAATCTTTCAATCCAGTTTTTTCACAGATAAGAAATCTTAAATATCTATATAAATATTGATGGTATTTATATGAAAGTTTAAATTTGAGGTCTCTTTCAAGTTTTTCAAAATATGGACACCTCTCTTTATAAAAATGGTAAGGGAAATAATCAAATATGTGGCTATTAATTGTTCTGTCAAAGAATTTTGCAATTTGGGAATTATACTCATTTTCATCTGAACAATTTAATGTAAGTTCAATAAGGAAGGAGATATCAAGAAGTTCAAGAATTGAAAATATCCTTTCATAAAATTTCAAATCATTTTCTTTAAAAACTGCAAGATTTGCAATGTTTTTACTTAAATTAATGTAATCTTCTTCTTTGATTTCTCCTGACTCAAAAAATCTATCAATTTGAACTGCAATATCTTCTTTATTAACTCTTTCACCTATTTCGTCTACAAATTTTTCTATACAAAATCTTGTAATCTTAAGAAATTTACCAAAATTTTCAGGAGTAACTAAATCTTCTGGATTTCCAAGAATTTTTTTCGCTTCCTCATTTATTTTCTCTATTGTTAAATTTTTGAGATAGGAAATATCAAATTTTTTATATTCTTCCAATTTTTTTCTTGAATTTTTAATTTTTTCATATTCTCTTTTTCTTTCCTCCCATCTTCTAAGTGCCTGTGTTTGAACCTCTGCTGCTTTTAATGAACCCGCAAGTCCTGTGCTTATTTCTTCATATTTCTCTTTTATTTCAGGAATAAATAAAGGTCTAAAATATTTTTCAACAATAAAATCAACTTCTTTTTTCTTAAATCCATTTTTGCCATATCCGAATTTATTCAATCTTTCTTCAAAATTTTTTCTTAATTGATCTAACTCTTCTGTGGTATATTTCCCATTTACAAGGAAAATACCACCAAAAATTAACCATTTACCAAAATCAATATATTCAATATTTCTTTCTTTTGCAAGTGAAACAAATGAAAGTGTATAGTATTTATCTTTTAAACTCCATGTATTAACTCTTTTGGACTGATGTTCTTCTGAAATTGCTTGGTCAACTTTATTTTCTTTTAATATATAATTTCTTATCTCTTTCAAAATATCATTAACACCACTTTTATTACCTTCCAGCAATGAATTTAAAAACTTTTCACTCAAATATCTTTCAACCTCCATCTCCTTTTTCCAACTCTCTATTGTTTCTTCTCCTATTCCCAGGCATCCATATACTGCTTTTTCTTCAATGGCAAAAAGTTCCTTTACTTTCCTTCTGCAGTTTGGATTATTATAAGAAAAAGAAGGTCTCCTTGCACCTGATGTTCCATCTGCAAAAACAAGTGCACTGTAAGGCCTTTCTTTTTTAATTAAATATATGAATTCAGGAAGATTATCTATAAGTTGAAGTAATTCAGGGTCAGGAATCCCAAGGTCAACAAAATCAACTCCTCTCACTGCAATTCTATATGAAGAAAATGGCCCTCTTTTCTCAATAACAAGTAAATGAATTTTTCCTTTTAAATCATTATAAATTTTCTCAATCTCTTCATAATTTCTTTCCCTTATTCCCACCCATTTTCTTATATCTCCTCCATATACTATACAATTTGTTTTTATTAAATTATCATCAAGTCCTATTTTATAAAGATAATTAAGAACCTGATTTTTAACTTCTTCAAGGCCTGAATTTGGAACATGATTAAGAATATCAGAACCAGTGCATTTTCCAACTATTCTAATATCAGCAGGAGGAACAAAATTTTTAAAAATTTCTTTTATTAAACTTCTACCTTCAGGGTCAATATCAAGTAAAATATGCTTTTCTGCAACCAAACTATATATTTCAAGTTTTCTACATCCAGCACTAAATCTAACATCTGAAATAGGTATCAATCTTCCATCTTCAACTTCACTCTCTTTATAACTTACATCCATAACACCAATCAATTCATCATCTTTAACAACATATTTATTCTTTTTTCTTGCCTTTTTTATAAGGTCATAAATCAACTTCACCTTTCTGAATGGTCCAATTCTATTAATTTCTTCGAGACCCTGTGCTTTTTTATTTACCCAGTATGTTAATTTGAATTCATTTATTCTGTCTTCTTCTCCTTCCGGTATTACAATTCCCATTTTCTCAAGGGTTGTTGCAATTTGTGGTAATCTTGATAGATATGTTGGGTGACCAAAAATTTTAAAGTATTCAGGGTATTTTGAATATAAATAGGACAATGCCTTACCTTCCCAGTCAACTTCAAGTTGATAATCATATCTAAAAGATAAAATTTTTCTCATATCTTCAACAACAGCAGAATGCAATTTTTCTGGTATACCAAATGAATTTAAAATTTTACTTGAAGTATCTTTATCAACAGCAGAAATTATAATTGCATAAAGTAAACTAAACTCTTTTGGCACACAGAAACCTCCATAAGTTTCTCCAGATGGTAAAACCAATCTATCACCTCTCATATTCCATTGATTTCTAAAAAATTCAAATTCACCAAATCTTAAAGTATTCAAATTTATTCCTGCTGTTAAAGAAAGATAGAAAACACCACCCCTTGAAAAGAAATTTTCTCCAACTTTCAAAAATTCTGCTATTCTTGTAGATGAAACAACAGTTGGACCAGCAATATTATAAAGTGAATAAAGTGATTTACCTTTTAATGCGGAATAACTATCAATACCTCCTACCCATTTTGGAATATCTCTAACTGAATACACTTCTTTTGCACCAAGGTCCACTCTACTTGGGGTGTAAAGAAGATTATATTTTTTATATGCACCTGTTGCCTCATATCTATAAATCGGTTTGTTCAACTCTTCAAGTAATCCTTCTTCAACAACTATTTTTCTCTGGGCATTAATTTTTGAATAAACAGGATGTAAATAACTCTTCATAAATTCATTAACATCTTTATTCAGATTATATTTTTCTATTAATTTCTGTCTTAAACTTTTTAATAATTCTGCCTCTTCTTCACTCAATCTATTTGTGTTTAACTTTTCAACAACTTCAGAATTTAATTCTTTAATAATTTCTTCAGGTTCTTTCACATTAAAGTTTTTTTCATCTATATTTTCTCCTTCTCTCATTAATAAAACTATAAGTTTAGAAACTTCTCTACCTATTTCAGGATATGCGATTAGCAATTTTATGATACCATTTGATATATCTTTTTCGGCATATTTATAAATTTCACTTTCAAGATTATTTTCTTTAATAATTTTTTCTCCTGCTTTAACAATATTTTCCTTCCATATTTTCATTCTTTCTTCAACTTTCTTGAGTAAATTTTTTCTCTTAAGTAAATTGTAAAGTAACATACTTTCTTCAAGCCAGTTTTTGACATTAAATTCTGTCTCGCCTGGACCAAGAGTTGTTAAAACATGAACGGATGGCAAGTCCCTTTTTGGTCTGTCTACATTTTTATAATATTCATCCACCCTTTCTCCAAGTCCATATTTTTTGACAAGTCCTTCAAGAATTTTTTTAAAAGATGTTTTTTTATCATATTTTTCAAAAATTTCTCCAATTATATCTTTCTTTTCTTTTATTATTTTCCTTAAGGCATCAAATCTCAAAATATTTTCTCTTTCACATATTCTACCAATTTCTTCAACAAGATTTTCATATGTTTTTTCTACAAGTGCTGCACACATGGAAACTTCTTTTTCAAGTTTTCTTCTTTTTATTTTTTCAATTAGATCTTCTTCATCTTTATAATCAATATTTAAAAGAGTTGCTATAATTTCTCTTGCAAGGTGTAAATTTTCGGTTAACATTACATCATTTATATTTTCAGCCCAGTTTTCTGCGTTTATTCTATACATTTCTTCAAGTATATTTCTCTGAACATATGGTTTAAATTTATAAGAACCATTTTCAGGTATAATTTCATAGGATGCATAAGCAGGAAGTGCCTCTATCCAGTCATCACAAATTTTTAACCAATTTTTCATTCCACTTGTTACATAAATATTTTCACCACCTTCACTTAAAAGTTCTTCTATATGAGGATCCTCTCCAAAAAATGGGTCCATAAGTTCGTTTAAAACACCCATAAAAATTGCATCTATAGGGAAAATTCTTTGGAAGAAAATCATGTAAACAGGACTTTTTCCTTTCTCCTTTTCAACTTTTTCTTTAATTTTAAGGATATTTTTTCTCAAATCATCAATTATTTCTCTATCATTCTCATAAATTTCATCTTTCAATTTCCCTTCATTATATTTTTGAATCAACTTCATTTCGTAATCAATCATATCTTTTTCAAATTTCTTTAGCACACCCATAATCTGTGATTTCGCTATTTCCTTTTCCTCAATTAAATACTCAATTTCGTTGAGTTCAGTGTATAAATAATCCGGCATAAATTTAAGAGAATTTATTTTGTTTTTAATTTTATTCAGAAACGGAAATATTATTTTAGGAGATACAAGTTTTGAATTTGCGAGAAGAAGTGCATCAATATAAAAAGCACGACTGAACCTACCACAAACAATTCTTCTTTTTTCTTTACTTGCTCTTAAACTTATTTTTTTAGAACATTCTATATCCTGATGGTCATCATATGTTTCGTTTATTACTTCATAAATCCTATTTCTTAACTGCTCAAGGTCCTTTTCTGTCTCTATAATTTTTTTAACTCTTTCTCTATCATAAGAAATACCAAATATTTTTCTTGCAAGAAGCCAACTTGCTCCTTTTTTCTTTTTCAATAAATCCTCTTTTTCATATGAAAGAAATTCAATATACCATTTTCCTTTTTCAACATCTTTAAGTAAACTTTTTACTTTTTCTTTTTTCTCGATTGAAAATTTTTCATATTCAGATAAAAGTTTTAATAACTCTTCTTTATCTTCTGTTTTTAACAATAAATTCACAAAATTTTTTACTTCCATTTTATTTTCTCCTTTTTAAACAATTTCAACTCCATCGGTTGATTCACAAACAAAAGATGAAAAAGGTAAATTTTTTATTTTATAATATTTTTTTTCAAGGGTGTCAAGAACTTCTTCAACTTTTTTTTCTTCAACCACCATTACAACACATCCACCAAGCCCGGCTCCTGTAATTTTCGCTCCTATAACTCCATCTATATTTTTAACCAAATCTACAATATAGTCAACTTCCTCAACACTGCATCTATAAGCACCCGGTTGATAGTAAATTTCTCCTCTTTTATCATTTTTTTCACAAAAATTTATTAACTTTTTAAGATATTCATCTGAAACTCTATAGTTCCATTTTCTTTTTTTTCCATTTTTCAAAAATTTTACAACCCTGTCTCCGTCATGAGAAATATACATGAGTTTACCAAATTCTTTAATCTTGTTTAATTTCAACAAATTCCCACAGATATCAGACCTTCTACATTCACTGATTCCGTAAAGTAAAACATCTCTTATATTGTATCCATTTTCTGGTTCTTTATGAGTTTCAAATAACCTATCAAGGTCTTCTTCAGGTAATAAATCATATATTTGGTTCCTACTAAGTTTTTCTGGCAAATTCAGCAATATTTCATAAATTTTCCTTGCACTTCCAACATTTTCCTCATTTATATCCCTTATATATTTCAGTCTTTCGCTTAATTTAGGAAACTTCCTTTTTATCAATTTTAAACCTATCTCATAGGTTGCTACTCTTTCATTGAATATATCTTTTGCATTTGCTGATTTCTTTGCTTCTATAAGGGAATTACAACAAATTACTTTATAATTTTCCATAAAAGGAATGTAGTCAACAATAAATGGGAAAAATCTCATATGTGTAATATATCCCTTTTTGCCAAGTATCATTGAAGCATGGTCTCCACTCCCACCTCTTGTTCCAACATACCATTCTGCCTCTCCACACATCTCCGGTAACTCTTCTTTTTTTATCGGTAAATCAAATAATTTAAGAATAGAAAACATAGTAGCAACAACAAGTGCAGAAGAAGAACTTAAACCCGCACCCGTTGGGATATCTCCATAAAAGAAAAAATTTAAGCCAGTATTTATATTTTCAGGGAATTTATTATAAAGATATAAAACCCCTGCCTTTATATAATTTGCCCAATCTCCTGGAACAATTTTTGCCTTTCTTATAAATTCTGTCCAGATTACTCCACATTTTTCCAATTCTTCCTCAATATTAAATATTCTTTCAGGATATCTTTTTTCTTCTAAATCGTAGATATAAAATTTTCTATCCTTTCTTTTTCCAGCAAAACAATATAAATTTTTGTCAACCGCTATTGTATTTATAAAACCTCCTCTATGTTCAACATGGGTTCCAAGCAAATTTATTCTTGCAGGAACTCTTATCAATATTACTTCTTCATTTCCAATTTTTTCTATATATTTTTTTCCAAGTTCTTTTAATTCCTTTTTTTCTACCCTTTTTATATAATCAGAAACTTTCATTTTATACTCCTGAATATGCATTAAAACCACCATCAACTGGAATAATAGTTCCTGTTACAAAAGAAGAGGCATCAGATGCAAGGAAAATACATATACCTATAAGTTCATCCGGTTTCCCAAATCTTCCCATTGGTGTGTGAGATATTATTGATTTTCCTCTTTCTGTTAAATTTCCACTTTCATCTATTAATAAATACCTGTTTTGTTCTGTTAAAAAAAACCCAGGAGCAATTGCATTAACCCTCAATTTTTTATTGTATTCCATAGCAAAATGAACTGCAAGCCATTGAGTAAAATTACTAACTGCTGCCTTTGCTGCAGAATAACCGGGAATTCTTGTTAATGGTCTGAAAGCATTCATTGAGGAAATATTTATAATTGAACCACCATTTTCATTTTTAACCATGTATTTCCCGAATATCTGACAGGGCAATATTGCTCCTCCAAAAAGATTTAATGCAACCACTTTTTCAAGGGCAGATAATGGAATATCAAAAAAAGGCGTTTCTTTTGAGGTTGTTGCTTCTTTTATATTTCCACCTGCTGCATTTACAAGTATATCAATTTTACCATATTTCTTTATTACTTTTTCAGCAACCTCTTCAATTTTATTCCTATCAAAAACATCAAGGTATTCTCCCTCACTTTCTATTCCAATTTGTTTTAACCTATCCGCTACCTCAGTATAATTTTTTATATCACCTATTACAATCTTACTTCCAGCAAGTCCAAGTCCTTTTGCAATTTCAGAACCAAGAACTCCACCTCCTCCTGTAATGATTGCAACTTTGTCCTTCAAAGAAAAAAGATTTTCTAAAAAATTCATCTCACCCTCCTTTTAATTTTAAATAACATAATGGGTCCTCTTCAAGATAATCACCAAAAATAGAATAACATAGTGCCCTGCATCCATAACAATTATCAATAATACAATTTTTACACCTACCTTTCAAATTTCTTTTATCCCTTATTTTATTTAAAATCTCTGAATTTTCCCACATTAAGGAAAATTTTTCATTTAATAAATTTCCTATTGAAACTGGAAATCTTCTACATGGAAAAACATCTCCATTAGGCATAACAGCAACACCATCTCTTCCGACTATACATTCACTTCCATATAAGTTCCATTCTCCATTATCAAGTTTTACCATATATCCTCTGTATTCAACAATATCTTTTATTTCAAATTCTATATTGCAAATTTTATGAAGAAACTCTGTAATCAAAACCCATTTTTCAAAACTTATAACTTCATTTTTTAATCTTTCTCCAATTCCATAAGGAATAAACCTCTCAATAATAACTCCATCAAAATTATATTTTTCAGCAAAATCAAAAACTTTATAAATCTGTTCCCAGTTTTTCTCAAGCAATGTGAACATAAGATACTTTTCTGTTTTTACTTTTTTTAACTCCTCACAAATTTTCAAAAATTTATCAAAATTTTTACCTCTGAAAAATTCATAAACTTCTTTTTCAAAGCCCTCTGCTGATATTTTTAATTTTATCATATTTTTTTCAATTCTGTAAATAATTTTTTCATTCGTGAAAAATCCATTTGTTATAATTCCTATATTTTCAATAATTTCAGAATTCAGAATATATTCAATAAGTTCCCATAAGTTTTTATGTAAAAATGGTTCCCCTCCTGTTATGTCAATAACAAGTTTTCTATTTTCCTGTTTCAGAAAATCAGAAATATTTTCAAAAATATGAGTTAAACTTTTTAATGGAAGGTCATTTTCAGGAGAAAAATTATTCTGGTAACAGTGTTTACATCTTAAATTGCAATTGTCTGTTATATGCCATTGAATGTGAAAAGTATTTTTTAACATTCAAGAGTTTCTAAATTTTATGGATTTTTCTTTGTCAATTCCTTAATAAGTTCAAGGGCGATTATATTTCTTTGAATTTGGTTTGTTCCTTCATATATCTGTGTTATCTTTGCATCTCTGAACATCTTTTCAACTGGATATTCTTTCATATATCCATACCCACCAAAAATCTGAATAGCATCTGTTGATACTTTCATAGCAACATCAGAAGCAAAAAGTTTACACATTGCTGATTCTTTTGAAAACTCTTTTGCTCCACTATCTATCATTCTTGCTGTCTGATAAATTAAACATCTTGCTGCTTCTATTTGTGTTGCCATATCCGCAAGCATATGACTTACTGCCTGAAAAGAAATTATTGTTTGACCGAATTGTTTTCTTGTGTGTGCATATTTTAATGCTTCCTCAAATGCACCCTGAGCAATTCCGAGTGCCTGTGCTGCAACACCTGGTCTACTTGTATCAAAATTTTTAAGTGTTATAAGAAATCCCATCCCTTCCCTTCCAAGAACATTTTCTTTTGGTACCTTACAATTTTCAAAAATTAATTCTCTTGTTGCACTTGCCCTTATTCCAAGTTTTTTTTCCTTTTTCCCAAATTTAAAACCTTCCATTCCTTTTTCAAGTATAAATGCGGTTGCTCCTCTTGGCCCTTTTGATTTATCAGTTGCTGCAATTACAACATATATCTCTGCCTCTCCTCCATTTGTTATCCATTGTTTTGTTCCATTTAAAATATAGTAATCACCTTCTTTTTTTGCAGTTGTATTTAAATTTGTTATATCACTTCCTGCATCTGGCTCCGTAACAGCAAATGCAGCAAGTTTTTCTCCTTTTGCAATTGGTGGTAAATATTTTTTCTTCTGTTCTTCATTACCAAAAAGTATAATCGGGAAAGCACCTAAAGCAGTTCCAGCATAAGAAAGAGCAATTCCACCACAAACCCTGCTTAATTCTTCAATAACAAGACATAATTCAAAAACACCATAACCAAGACCTCCATATTCAGAAGGAACAAAAACACCAAATAAATCTGCATTTGCAAGTTCCTTAACTATATCCCATGGAAATGTCTCATTTTCATCATATTCTGCTCTTTTCGGTTTAATCTTTTCCTCTGCAATTTTTCTCGCCAGTTCTTTAATCATCTTCTGTTCTTCTGTTAAAAAATATTCCATTTTTTCACCCCTTTTTAATATAATTAATTCTTTCTTCTAAATTTTCTGCGAGTTTTTTAAAAGGTGTTGTATTTTGTTCTTTAAAAAATTTTAATAAAATCTCTAATGTAGTCCCGTCCTGAAAAATTGCTTTCATAACTCCTTCTTTCCATAATTTATCATTTTCCAAAATTTTTCTTCAATGTCTTAACTCCAAATCTTTGATTTCATGAAAACTACTTTCTGGAGTGGTATCAAAGTTTATTTCAGGTAATTCCGGTAAACTCTCCTTCCATTCTTTAAGCCACACAATAATGTTATCCCATATTTCAGGTTTTTTCAAGTATTCAAATAATTCTTTCCCATAAAATAGATGAAGTTCAACACCATAAAAATTTTTTAGCCTTTCAAGTTCTTGAAAATAATAGTTCTTATTTTTAGTAAGATCAGGGTCTATAAAATACATAATTCCAATTAAATTAGAATGATGAAGTTTATATAAAATCTTAAGTTTAGTTTCAAAATTTGAAATTTGTCCTCGTTTTTTAGAAGAATCGTGGTCATCTCTTACTTTTTGTTCGATAAAATAATATCTGAGGTTATCGGTAAAATACTGGTCTAAAAACAATAAATCACCTTTTTCATTTCTAATATTTTTAGACAAAATTGTAAAACCGATAGATTCTAAAATTTTCTTTATAATTTCTTCAAGGGCACCTCCCATACGAATTTCATGTGATTGAAGTAAATGTTGCAAAATTTTAGCACCTGGTTTTGTGGGTCTAAATAAACCTATAAATCGTTCCGGATTTTCAGCAATTCTTCGTAAAAGTTCTTTTTTCTCGCCTTCAAATATATGCTGATTTAAAATTTTACAAAATTCTTCATAATTCATCTGTTTTCTCCACCTATTTAATAAGAAACTTCAGATAGTCTCAAATTATTTTTTTGAATTTGATATTTTATTATTTTCATACCTCGTCCATCATAATCTCGTTTCCTTTTGATATAATCAAGTGCTTGTTGTGAATAATCATATGCTATTACTATTGGGTGAACTTGAATAGGACTTATTACTTTTGTTCTGATAAACCAATTTTCATAGTCAATTAATCTTTTAATATCTTCTATTGTAATCTTATTAGCCTTTGCCTCAACAATTCCAAACCAAATAATATAATCTCCATCATATTTTAAAAGAAGAATATCAATTTCGTATCTTGCTGGAGTTAGAAAATATGGGATAAAATCATCATACTCTCCGACGATTTTTTTAAATTCACCTTTAGCAAAATTTTCAATTAATAAAGCCATTAATGCTCCTTCATAATGTAAATTTCCTGGTGGGTCTGCTTTAAATTGAACGGGAAGTGAATTAAGATTGGCACGAGGCTGTGGCATATTTATTAATTGGTATTTAACTGGATTGGCAGCTTCTAACATCTTTAAAATTATTTTACCTTCAGGAACTGTAATACTAAAACATGCGTGACGTCCAATTACATCGCCATAACTTTGTTGAATGCTCCAGATAAATCCTCGGTCTCTTAATAACCATATTTGATCCATATTCAATGGTTTTGGAAAGTTAATTTTCTGTCTAAATCCCACCCGGTAAGGATTTAAATATTTTTCTATTACACCGATAAATCTTGCGCCCGGGAAAATTGGATTTGGGTCATAAAAAGGCGAAGTAGTTGCTTCATAAAATCCAAGGAGTTGAGGAGGATGTGCATCGCTTACACGAAGATTAAAGAATATAAAATCACCGGGTCTAATGCCTATAATCTCAGCTATTGCAAATTGTTTTTGCCATTCTTTTGGAGGTTCATTAATTGCAGCAACGCCACTTTGTAAATGTTCTGGCCAAGTATTATCATCTACTGTAAATATCCAGAATTTTTTGAGTTGATTTTTCATTTAAATTTCTCCAAATCTATATAATTATAAATAGATTGTTTATTTGGTAAAGGTGAAACTGTTATTCGCATTTGGTGTTTAAATCTTTCTTCAATCCCCTTTATATACTTTTGATTTATTTCTATCATAACAAAATTTCTATTCAATGCTTGAGCGACATATCCTGTAGTTCCAGTTCCTGCCACAGGGTCTAAAACTAAATCTTCTTCTTTTGTAGATGTTAAAATTACTCTTTTAAGGAGTTCAATAGGTTTCTGTGTAGAATGTAGTTTCTTCCCATTATCATTTTTTATTCTTTCCTTTCCCCAACAAATTGGCAATACCCAAACATTACTTCCTATCTTTCCAATACCAAATTTTTTTGCATAATCTTTATTAAAAGTATATTTTTTGCAACTTTTATCCTTTACAGCCCAAATCAGAGTTTCGGTAGCATTTGTAAATCTCACACCTAACCAGTTTGGCATCGGATTTGTTTTTACCCATATTACATCATTAAGAATCCAATAACCTAAATCCTGCATAATCTTTCCAATTCTAAAAATACTGTGATAAGTTGCAATAACCCAAACTGTCCCAGTAGTCTTTAATACTCTTTTTACTTCATTAAGCAACTTTGTAATAAAATTATCATATTCTTGAAAGGAAGAAAATTTATCCCATTCATCATTTACACCCTCAACAACAGTTTTCACTGTCCATCGTCTTAATTCTTTGTTTGGCAATTGTAAAAAATATGGAGGGTCAATAAACACCATATCAAAAACTTCATTTTCAATTTTAGGAAGAACATTAAAAGCATCTCCATGTATTACTTTATTTTTAATTTCTTGAATTGAATATTTTTTGACTTCTTCCTTGTCCTCTATAATCAAATCTGTTTTCTCATAATTTTCATTTTTTACAAAAATTGAAAGGTTTTCACTTATCTTATTTTTGTTTTTTGTTTCCATTCTTTTATAAATTTACTCAAATTTTTTTAAGACAAGACAGACATTATGACCGCCAAAACCAAAAGAATTGGACATTGCAATTTTTACATTTGCTTCTCTTGCTTTATTTGGAACATAATCTAAATCACATTCAGGGTCCGGATATTCATAATTTATGGTTGGTGGTATTATTTCTTCCTTAATTGTAAGACATGTTGAAACAAATTCTACTGCTCCTGCTGCACCAAGTAGATGTCCTATCATTGATTTTATTGAACTTACAGGTGTTTTATATGCCTTTTCCCCAAGTAATCTCTTTATTGCAAGTGTTTCGCTTTTATCATTTAAAGGAGTGCTTGTTCCATGAGCATTTATATAGTCAATTTCTTCTGGATTTATTTTTGCATCCTGGAGTGCATATTTCATTGATAGATAGGCACCATAACCATCAGGGTCAGGAGCAGTTATATGATATGCATCACAACTCATCCCAGCACCAATAAATTCGCAGTAAATTTTTGCTCCTCTTTTTTTAGCATGTTCAAGAGATTCAAGTATAACTATTCCTGCTCCTTCACCCATTACAAAACCATCCCTTTCTTTATCAAATGGTCTTGATGCCTTTTCCGGCTGTTCATTTCTTGTAGAAAGTGCTTTCATTGAACAAAAACCAGCAAGCCCAAGTGGAGTTATACAAGATTCAGTTCCCCCTGCAATTATAACATCTGCAATTCCATTTCTTATCATATTCAATGCAACTGCTAAAGCATGAGCACCTGAAGCACAAGCACTGACTGTGCAGAAATTAACTCCTTTAAAACCATATTGAATACTTATATGTCCTGCTGCAATATCAGGAATTAACATTGGAATTAGAAATGGTGAAACTCTCTCAGGACCATTTTTTAGAAGTATTTCATGTTGCTGTTCTATAACTCTTAAACCACCTATTCCAGCACCAACAATGACACCCACTCTATCCTTCTCTTCTTTGTCAAATTCAATTCCACTATCCTTTATTGCTTCTTCTGTTGCCTTTAAAGCGAACTGAACAAATAAATCCATTTTTCTTTTTTCTTTTGGATGAACATTCTCAAGAGAAAAATTTTTTACTTCAGCAGCAATTTTTGTATCATGCCCTGAAACATCAAAAGAAGTAATTTTACCAATTCCATTTTTTCCATTAATTAAATTATCCCAACTTGTTTTAACATCATTTCCTAAAGGTGTAACAAGTCCAATTCCTGTAACAACTACTCTTCTCATTGTGCCTTCTTTTTTTCTATATAATTAATTGCGTCTTTAAGGGTTTTTATCTTTTCTGCATCTTCGTCAGGAATTTCAATGTCAAATTTTTCTTCAAAAGCCATAACAAGTTCAACCGTATCAAGAGAATCGGCACCAAGGTCTTCAACAAATGCAGATTCTTCAGTTACAGTTTTAGGGTCTACACTTAACTTTTCAACTACAATCTCCTTAACAATCTTTGCGATTTCCTCTCTTGTCATAAAACCCTCCTTTCTTTTACATTACAAGTCCACCATCTATTCTAAAAACTTGTCCTGTTATATAACCTGCTTTTTCTGATGCTAAAAAATATACAAGTTCTGCAACTTCCTCCGGTCTTCCAAATCTTCCAAGTGGTATTCTTTTGAGCATTTCTTCCTTAACTTTTTCAGGTAAATTTTCTGTCATTTTAGTCATTATATATCCTGGTGCAACTGCATTAACATTTATACCAGCCCTTGCAAATTCTTTAGCACATGTTTTTGTCAATGCAATGAGACCTGCCTTTGATGCCGAATAATTTGCCTGCCCAATATTACCAATCTCTCCTATTATTGATGCTATATTTATAATTTTCCCACTTTTTTGTTTAAACATAATCTGACCTATAATTTTACTACATAAAAAAGATCCTTTCAAGTTTACATTTAAAACATCATCCCAGTCATTTTCACTCATTCTGAAAATAAGTTTATCTCTTGTAATACCAGCATTATTTACAAGAATATCCACTCTACCCCACTTTTCTATTATTTCCTTGCTTGCATCTTCAATTTCTTTTTCTTTTGTAATATCTATAATTTTTGAAATCGTTTCTATTCCTTTTTCATTTAATTTTTTTTCAAATTCTTTATCAACATAAATATCCCATAAGGCAAGTTTTGCAAAATCTTCACCAAATTTATTTGCAAGTGCCTTACCTATTCCACCAAAAGCACCTGTTATAAGAACAACTTTATCCTTAAACATTATTTCCTCCTTCTAAAAATTTTAAAAAACTATCAAGTGTCTGTGGATTTTCAACATTAAATGAAGGTATAACTGGAACAATTGATTCTATAAGTTTTTTCAATACATTTTTAGGTCCAATTTCAACAAAACAATTAACCCCATCATTAACCATACTTTCTATTATTTCAACCCATCTCACAGGAGAATAAAGTTGTTTCAAAATATTTTCTTTTATCTCATCTTTATCAATCAATTTTTTTGCAGAAAAATTCATATAAACAGGAATTCTTGCATCTTTAAAATCTATTTTATCAATTTCATTTTTAAAAATTTCAGATGCCTCTTTCATAAATTTTGTATGGAATGGTCCACTTACCTTTAAAAAAATACTTTTTATTTTTCTCTCCTTTAGATAACTGGCAAGTTTTTCAAGTTCTTCTTTTTTCCCACCCACAACTATTTGAGTATATGAATTAATATTTGAAATTTCAACATCAAAATTTTTAATAATTTTTTCAATTTCATTGATATTAACTCCTATTACTGCAATCAAACTTCCGTCAACTTTTTTAGAAATTTCATCCATTATTTCAGCCCTTTTTTTTACAATATAAAACCCTTCTTCTAATGTAAAAACTTCACTTGCACATAAAGCAGTATATTCTCCTAAACTATGACCTGCAAAAGAAAAAGGAACTATTTCTGTTTTTTCTTTAAAATATTCCCAGCAAATTAAACTCACTCCAAAAACTGCTGGTTGGCATATTAATGTTCTTGTCAATTCCTCAATTGGACCATTAAAAATTTTCTCCTTTAATGGTAAGTTAGTAATTTTTTCTCCTATCCCAATTATTTCCATATATTTTTTGTTTTCATCTATTATTTCTTTACCCATCCCTACATATTGAGATGCCTGACCGGGAAAAACAATTCCAAAATTCATTTTATCCACCTTATTAAATTTGATGCCCATGTTAAACCTGCACCAAATGCAACAGTTACAATCAAATCTCCTTTTTTTATCCTGCCTTCCTTAACTGCTTCGTCAAGAGCAACAGGAACACATGAAGCAGACATATTTCCATATTTTTCAATATTTATAAAAAATTTTTCAAGTGGAATCCCGAGTTTTTCAGCAACACCTGATATAATTCTTAAATTTGCCTGATGAGGTATAACAATTGATATATTCTCTTTTTTTAAATTATTTCTCTCTAAAATCTTTTCAACTGCTTCTGCCATTGAATATATAGCAATTTTAAAAAGTGTGGAACCTTCCATTTTCATAAAATTTTCTCTTTTTTCAATTGTTTCAAAACTTGATTGACTTAAAGAACCGCCAGCAGGTGTAAACAACAAATTTCCATAATTCCCATTTGAAGAAAGAAATGAATCAATAATTCCATCTGCTTCAGAATAAGAAACAACTGATGCTCCTGCACCATCACCAAGTAAAACACATGTGCTTCTATCAGTATAATCAGTTAATCTACTCATACATTCTGATGCTATCACAAGTCCCTTTTTATAACCACATCCATTTATTAGACCTCTCGCAATTTCAAGACCATATATAAAACCTGAACATGCTGCCTGAAAATCAAAAGAAGGTATATTTTCAAGACCGAGTTTTTTTTGAATGATACAGGCAGTTGAAGGAAAATACATATCCGGTGTTATTGTTGCACATATTATAAATTCAATTTCCTCTTTTTTTATTTTTGCATCTTCTATTGCTCTTAAAGACGCCTCATACCCTAAGTCTGAAGAACCCTTCCCTTTTGGACATATCCTTCTTTCCTTAATCCCTGTTCTTGTAATTATCCATTCATCACTTGTATCAACCATCATTTCCATATCTTTATTTGTCAATCTTAATTCTGGTAAATATGAACCGATTCCTATTATTGCAACTCCCATTTTATTTCCTTTATTTTCTCAATCAGTTTTGATTTCACAATCTTTTCACCAAGTTTAATTGCACTATAGATTGCCCTTGGAGAACTTCTTCCATGACTTATTATTACATTGCCATTAACTCCAAGAAGAATTCCTCCTCCATATTCAGAATAATCTGCCTTTTTTGAAAAATTTCTCAAATTCTTACTTATTAAAAATGCTCCAATCTTTCCAATTAAATTTTTCCTTATTTCCTGCATTAATATTGTTCTAAATGACCTTGTTATACCTTCCGAAGTTTTTAAAACTACATTTCCTGTAAATCCATCTGTAATAATAACATCTGCCTTCCCTGAAAATATTTCATGTCCTTCTATATTTCCTATAAAATTTATATTCTTTTCCTCTTTCATCAGTTTATATGTTTGTTTTCTTAATTCATCTCCTTTTGTTTCCTCTTCTCCCACATTTAAAAGAGCAACTTTTGGATTATCAATGTTAAAAACAACCTTTGAATATAATGAGCCAAGAAGTGCAGATTGAAATAAATGAACTGGTTTTGGACTTATATTTGCACCTGCATCCATAAAAACAGTTATTCCTCCTGTTATATTGGGAAAAAGGACTGCTATTGATGGTCTTTCAATTCCTTCTATCATTCCAAGTTCAGAAATTGCATAGGAGACAAAAGCAGAAGTATTTCCTGCGCTTAAAGAAAAATCAACTTTTTTTTCCTTTAAAAGATTTATTGCAACTTTCATTGATGTATTTCTTTTCAATAAACTTGTTGATACCTTTTCATCCATTGAAACATAATCATCACAATCAACTATTTCAACAAAATCAAGTTTTTCCTTAAAGATTTTGTTTATTTTTTCTTTATTTCCTATTAAAAAAACCTTCAAATTATCTTCTTTTTTTATAAAATAACAACTTTTCACAGGGGATAAAGGAACGTTATCTCCACCCATCGCATCAATGGCAACTTTTATTGTACTCATTTTTTACTTTCAATTTTTATAACCTCAACACCCTTATAATATCCACAAACATTACAGGCAAAATGAGGAATTTTTAATGAGCCACAATTTGGACATTTACTTAAAGGAACATTTCTTATTTTTTTTGTTGCTCTTCTTTTTCTACTTCTACTTTTTGAATGTTTTCTTTTAGGATTTGGCATTTTCTCCTCCTTTAAATTTTTCTTTTAACGCAATTTCAACATTTTTGGGAACAAAACAGGATATACTTCCTCCAAGTTTTGCTATTTCCTTTACAATTGAAGAACTTATATAGAAAAATTCCTCCCTCGGCATTAAAAATATTGTTTCTATTTCTTTATTTAATTTTCTATTCACAAGAACCATCTGAAATTCATAGTCAAAATCGCTTATTGCCCTCAAACCTCTAATAACTATACTTAAATTTTTCTTTTTCAAATAATCAACAAGTAATCCATCAAAACTATCAACTTCAACCCTCTTATTATCCTTAAATACTTCCTTAATAAGTTGAATTCTCTCAGAGAGTGAAAATAAAAAATTTTTTCTCGGAAAATTACTTACAGCAACAATAACATTATCAAATATTTTTAAACTCCTTTCAACAACATCTATATGTCCATAAGTAATTGGGTCAAATGTTCCTGGATAAACACCTATTTTTTTCATTTTTTTCTCCTTAAATAAGTTAAACCTGTTTTTCCATATTTTTTCTTCTTAATCACCTCAAGTCCTTCCACAACAGGAACTTCCTTTTTAAATTCATGCTCAATAACTAAAATTCCATTCTTTTTTAAAATGTTTAATTTTACTATTTTTTCAATTATTCTTTCAAGTTTTGAAACAGGAAAATCATAAGGTGGATCAACAATAATTAAGTCGTATTTTAAATTTTCAAATTTCTCAATTTCATATTCACAATCACCCTTAATAATTTCACAATTCTTAAGTTTCAAATTTTCAATATTTTCTTTAATAATTTCAATACATTTTTTTTCCTTCTCAATAAATATTACTTTTTTTGCTCCATGACTTAATGCTTCTATCCCAAGTATTCCACAACCAGCAAATAAATCAATAACTTTTTTATTAACTATCCATGCCCTTAAAGTATCAAAAATTGCCTCCCTTACAATATCTTTTGTTGGTCTTATATCTTTATCCTTAATAAATTTTAATTTTCTACCTTTATAGAGTCCACTTATAATTCTCATAATTTAAGCCGGGAAGAACTTCTTCTTAACCAGTCAATAACAATACCAGAGGCAATATAAACAGAAGAATATGTTCCAAAAATAAACCCTATCAAAAGACAGAAAGAAAATGTATGTAATGTCTCTCCTCCAAAAAAGAGAATAGTAAGGGCAACAAAAATAGTGGTTAAAACTGTTAGAATTGTTCTGCTCAATGTCTCATTAATACTTTTATTGAATATTGTTATATAATCAGTGCTTCTTGTTTTTCTCAAATTTTCCCTTATTCTGTCAAATATTATCACTGTGTCATTTACTGAATAACCTGCAATTGTAAGTAATGCCGCGATAACCATTCCATCTATCTGTTTTCCAGTTAATGCCAAAATTGAGAGAACTATAAGAATATCATGGAAAATTGCAATTGTTGCACCAA